>OGXU01000796.1_pt1 | contig 17618 bp, 16 predicted proteins | sample 1576381 | NCBI WGS metagenome assembly OGXU01 (sample SAMEA3541544, study PRJEB24748) | human gut metagenome | biome: human gut; feature: human-associated habitat; material: faeces | place: China | collected 2012 | reverse complement strand
TGCCGGTTTGCTTACAATAAGGATATGCAGGAAGATAAGGAACTCTCCTTTGATGCAATTGATACGGTCAAGGGCTGTGTCAGCCTGTTCAAAGGCATGATTGCCACGATGCGTTTTAATCCGAAGCGCATGGAAGACAGTGCAAAGCACGGATTTACCAATGCAACAGATGCGGCTGACTACCTTGTAAAAAAAGGTGTTCCTTTCAGAGATGCCCACGGCATTGTCGGTCAGCTTGTATTAACCTGTATTGAAAAAGGAATTGCTTTAGATGACCTTACATTAGACGAATACAAATCAATCAGTCCTGTATTTGAACAGGATATTTACGATGCCATCAGCTTAAAGACCTGCGTTGAAAAACGTCTGACCCTCGGCGCTCCGGGACCTGATGTCATGAAGCAGGTTATTGAAAAATATGAAGAATATTTGTTAAATGACTAAATCAGATAAATATCTCCGTTTTATGGTGATAATATCCGTCAAAAAGAGTCCGCAAAAATCAGGCAGAATGCCTGATTACGCGGACTCTAATACTATATATCATATTTCATACTTTCCATTCCCGACACACCATTACTCCCGACCTCTCCTCCGTACAACCTCAGCCACCCACTACACAGAAAAAATAATCTGCTGTACCGAAGTCAAGTAACACGTTAAGGTACAGCAGATTATTTTTTCAGAATCGTATTTTCGTTCCTTTCGTATCCCTATGCGCCATTTTTAATCGGGCAAAGTCTACGTTTTTACCACGGTATTCTATCGTGAGTTCATCTCCCTGTGTAAGCAGATACACATCTTCGACCGTATCTTTTCCGGTCAGTTTGATTGCGCGCACACCGACCGCACCTTTCTTCTTTTCAGGCACATCTGAAAGCGGGAAGCGTAAAAAGTATCCGTCCGCTGTCTGCACGATAACATGCTGACTGCTCACAATCATTTCTTCTTCTTTGACTTCCCCGTCCAGTGAAAATCTTGAGAAAACTTCTTTTACCGCATCGGTCACATAGATGCCGACCAGTAAATCGTCTTCCTGTAATTTGGTCGCGGCTACGGTACGTTTACTGACTTCAAATTCTGAGGTGTCCACCAGCTTTGCCATACCCAGTTTTGTCATAAACAGCATTTTTTTACCCTTTAACTGTTCAAACGGTGTCAGATAAAGGATATTTTCACCACTGCTGTCATAGTTGCCCAGATTGTCAATCGGTGTTCCCTTGTCACGGAATCTCGTAAACGGAATATCCAGCACCTTAATCTGATGCAGACTGCCGTTGTCCGTGAAAATGCAGATTTTATCGGTATTCATGCAAGAGAATACATAGCGGTTCTCATTATGTACCGCCTCCTTATTTCTTTCATACGCCGACATATCAATGGTCTTTGCATAGCCGAAACGGTCCATAATAAACATCACTTCCTGCTCCTGCACCTTTTTCTCCTCTAATACAACCGCCTTGGCATCTTCAATCTGCGTTTTTCTCGGCAGCGCGTATTCTTTCTTGATTTTGAGTAAATCTGCCTTGATGACCTTTGCCATTTCTTTTTTACTGCCTAAAATGCGCTCGTATTTTGCAATTTTTTCCAGACATTCTTCATATTCCTTCTGCAATGCAAGAATTTCACGTTTCAAATGGGGAATGGTGGCAGAACTGGTGTCTGTGCAGCGGGTGCCTGTGATCCGGCGGATATGTTTTCTGTATTTGCCTGTGTATGGGCAGCAGAGCACAGATAGACCTGTCCAATGGAATGGCCCTGGTATTCATATAAAATGCGGGCAATAGCATGATCCGGCGCATTTTCATCCAATTCGTAAGAAAGGGAAGCTTCTGTGTCAGAGAAATCGGCATCTTTTGGAATGATCACAAGACTGTTTTTGTCTAACTCCAGGGAAACATTGTCCTGGGCAGTCATGCCGCCGATGGTCATATCGTTATCAAGTGCCTGGTAAGAGGTTTCATGGTCTACCGCTTTTAACGCCTGGAAACGATCAAAACCAAAGTCAAAAAGAGCCTTGGTATCGGAATAATGAGTCTGATGCCCGTTTAAAACAACGGCGATCAGGGTCATATCGTTTTTCTCTGCACAGGTAACAAGGGTATTGCCCGCAATGGAAGTGTAACCTGTCTTTCCGGCAAAAGCCCCTGGATAGTACACAGATGTGTTTTTTACCAGCATACGGTGGTGGTTGGCTACATAACCGCCTTCCAAATTGCGCTTGGTAGGCGGAAGCTTGTAGTTGCGTGCGCCATCGATCTCTAAGAAGTCCGGGTTCTGGATGGCTGCTCTGGTGATCAGGGCCATGTCATGGGCAGTGGTGTAATGATTTTCATCGTTTAAACCACTTGGATTGGCAAAATGGCTTCCTGTACATCCAAGGCTTTCTGCAGTCTGGTTCATAAGCTCTGCAAAGGCTTCTCTGGAGCCGCTTACGTGGCAGGCAAGGGCATTTGCACTTTCGTTGGCAGAAGCCAGCATAAGGGCGTACAGGCAGTCACGGACCGTAAGGACATCTCCTTCGTCAATACCTGCTGTACTGCTGCCTGCTTCCACATTGTAAACATCATCATGGGAGAAGGTTACTTCTTCATCTAAACTGCAGTGCTCTAATACAATAAGGGCAGTGAGGATCTTCGTAATGCTGGCAGGATAATAAGGCTGGTCCTCATTTTTAGCAAAAAGAACCGTTCCGGTCTGCGCTTCCATAAGAATACCGCCATCTGCTTCAATAGAGACAGCAGACGGCCAGGAAGGCGCGGCCAGAACGGTTCCGGGAACCAGGATAAAGATCAGATTGATACTGAGGATAAAAGAAAGAATTCGTTTCATTATAAGCAGCTCCTGTTAACGGCGTTTATTTTTCAGTGTCATGATCAGGCAGATGCCAAAAAGGATCAGTGACAGGGCGCCGAACAGAAAAGCAATGCGTCCGGCAGTATCCATGAAAAATCCTTCGGGCACGATATTGATCAGCATATCTGTGGTCGGGTCTAAGATCCACAGGTCATTGGTAAAAAACATGTGGTGGAACATGATGAAATATTTTGTAAAATTGGTGGATATAATAGCAGCCAGTGCTGCGATCACTGCAAAAAACAGCCCGGTTCCTATACAAAGGGAAGAAGGAAGCAATGTGCGCAGGTCTGCTTTTGAGAGGATCATAAATAAAAGCATAACGACGCAGACCACCAGGCAGATCCGGCGCAGGGCAATGGCTTTTAAAAACAGTCCCTGTACATCTTCCATGTGGGCAATTTCCCGTTCATTGAAAAACTCACGGGTTTCGCCGCCCATATGGGTGGTAACATGAAGGTCTGCACGTTTTCCCTTTAAATATGCCATCATCTGGTCTGTTACATCTAAGAGGTCATCCATAGTCATAGAAGGAAGGTCGTCTAGAACCTGGTATTTGGTATATTCTTTTTCAAAGTATCCCGGAGTCCAGTAGACCACTGCTTCTACAGAAGTGAAAAAAAGTATGATCATAAGGCAGAATGCAGTAAGGATACCGGCAAATCGTTGAAGGTGTTTCATAGTAGTTGCCTCCTTTTGGAAGATAAGTATATGTTCTCTCAGAGAGAAATTTCCTTATATACAAAGAAAAGCCCAACCCCGCAGCTTCTGGTATCTGCAAAGTCAGACCTTTAAGTGCGCCTTCAGGGACTCGAACCCTGGACAAATAGATTAAGAGTCTACTGCTCTACCAACTGAGCTAAAGGCGCATGTCTATGTGCTTTTGAATGACACGATAGACATTATAAGGGATTTTATAGAGACTGTCAAGAGGTTTCTTGAAAAATTTTTAAAACTTTTTTACATTCACATCTAACTGGTTAAATGGAATTTCAATGCCGGCCTGGTCAAACTGTAACTTGATCTGTTCTAAGATCCTCCAGCGGACGGTCCAGTAATCAGAAGTGTTGGTCCAGCCTCTTGCACCGAGGACAACGGAGCTGTCTGCTAATTCGTCTACATAAACGGTGATGCCGTCTTCTTTGATGATCAGGGGATCATTGGCATAGATCTGCTTTAAGATCTCTTTGGCTTTTTTCAGATCAGAGGTGTAGCCGATGCCAACAGTCAGGTCCACACGGCGTTTTGGCTGGGCTGTTACGTTTGTGATGACCGCATTGGAAAGGCTGCCGTTTGGAATGGTGATCTTTCGGTTGTCTACAGTAACTAAGGTTGTGTATACAAGACCGATGTTCTGTACTGTTCCCTCGGTACCTTCACAGACAATGTAATCATGGATACCAAAAGGCCGCATAACAAGGATCAGGATGCCGCCTGCGAAGTTTGCAAGGCTTCCCTGAAGTGACAGGCCGATGGCCAATGTTGCAGAACCTAAAAGTGCGATAATAGAAGCGGATGGAACGCCGATCTTTTCTAATGCCATGAAAATGACAATAGCATAGGTAATGGCATTTGCCAGAGAAATAAGGAATTTACTCAGGCTCAGGTCCATTCCCATACGGTCAAAGGTCTTTTTCAGAAAATGGCTGATGTATAAGGCGATCCGAGAACCGATGAAGATAATAAGGGCAGCAACAAATAACCGGTAAGCTAGGGACAAAAGGCCGGGAGTCCAGGACTTTATAGACTCTAAAATGGCATTGGGCTTTAACTGCTGTAGGTCTTCGTGGACTTCGGCAGCAACTGCCTGGGTCTCTGCAAGGGTAGGAAGAGCGCTGCTTTCCTGGGCGGTGAATAGTATCATAGGTTTTTCCTCCTGCTTTTCGGTGTAAACTCAGGTTTCCCGCGCTGACGCGCTCCACTGCCTGCTACGCAGGCGGAACCTTCGTTAATAGCCCAAGAAAAACAAATGCCGCTCTTGGCGGCGCTTGTTTTTCTCTTGGACTCATTATATCATGAATTGAAAGTGTGGACAATGTATTGTAAACATTCGGTGAAATTTTTTAAAAAAAATATTAAAAAAATTGTTGACAAGAAGAGGATGATACGCTATAATTTTCGTTGTGTTCAAGAGAACGCGCCTTTAGCTCAGTTGGTAGAGCAGTAGACTCTTAATCTATTTGTCCAGGGTTCGAGTCCCTGAAGGCGCATTGAAAGGTCTGATTTTGCAGATATTGGAGGCTGCGGGGTCGGACTTTTTTGTTGTATAAAATTAGATGAACAGGCGCAATGAGATTGTGGCTGGATCATTATTTCTTATGGCAGTGTTTATGGCTGGGACAGGGACCGAGGCATTTATTTACCTCGCGAAAAGCTTTGCAAAGCTTTAAAGCCCGTTTGTCCCAGTCTTTTTTGTCGCAGGTGGCTTTGCAGAGTTGTCGGGTCAGTTTGGGTGGGAGTTTCATGGAAATGAGGCTCCTTTTTTGTTTTGTTATTTCTATATATAATATGTAGGAAAATGAAATGTGGATAAAAGAAGGGAAAAAGAGATAATATGTGGATGAATGTGGATAAAATGAGATAAATGGATTTAAAATGCAAAGATCCCGGCGGATTGGTATGCCGGGACCTGGGTGCATATACGGTGGTTTAATTTTCTTCGTTTTCTTTAGGCTCTCTCATAGCGATCAGTTTGCAGATAGGATTTCCCATAGAGGAAAACTTTTCTTCATATTCTGTCATTACATTTCCGGCACACATGACCGGATCGTGGTGCAGATCGAAGGTGTGGGCGGTAATGGTCCAGCCAGCTTCAGGGATTGCTTCCAGGGAGTAATCAAAAAGGCCTTTGTTGTCAGTCTTAAATTCGACTGTGCCGTCAGCAGCTAAGATCTGGTCGTATACGGCCATAAAATCCGGGGAAGTCAGACGGCGCTTTGCATGGCGGTCTTTTGGCCATGGATCGGAGAAGTTAAGGTAGATCTTGTCTACTTCTCCCGGTGCAAAGTAGTCTGCCATGTTTTTGGCATCGATGCACATGAAATAAATATTGTTTAATTCTAACTGGGCACGTTTTTGAAGTCCTCTTAAAAGTACGCTGGAATAGCGTTCAATGCCGATGTAGTTGATATCAGGGTTCTGCTGTGCCAGTTCCATGATAAAACGTCCTTTTCCCATACCTACTTCGATCTGGATGGGGTTGTCGTTGCCAAAAACCTGGTTCCAGCTGCCTTTGTGAAGCTCTGGTTCCTGGATCACATAGGGGCTGGTAGCAATAGTCTCTTCTGCCCCGCGTATATGTCTTAAACGCATGGATATTGTCCTCTTTCTTAAATATGGTGAAAAGTATCTTCCGCAACTGCGGAAAATACGGATATATGGTGAAAATATATCTGCTAGTAACTATATCATATAGTGCTTAGTGATTGCAAGGTGAAGGAAAATTTAGTATACTTACGTTAGCAGATAAAAGAGCAGTCGGGAGTGAAAACAAGGGTGTTGCAAGCTTGCTTGCATAAGCGCTTGCTTTCGTTTCCGAATATTCGGGCAGCGCCCGAAGCTTCGTGTTTTGCCAAAAACACGAAGACTGCTCTTTTTAAGTTTATGAATAAGTGATTTCGGGGGGAAAATTACATACAAAGGAGGAAGGGCGATGTCAAACTTTGAACGTACTACCAGCTGGCAGCAGATCCAGCAGGGGGTGAAGGAAGCGGAGCGCCTGATCGTCAGCAAAGATTACAATCTTGTTATGGTGAAGGCCAGACAGACGTTGGAGTGTATGGTTCGGTATCTGGCTGAGAAGGCGTGTCTTGTAGATGGAGATTTGGCAGATACCATAGATCAGCTGTATGAGGGACATTGGATCGACAAGACGACCAAGGACGATTATCATACCATCCGTATTCTGGGAAATAAGGCGGTCCATGAAAACGATAATACGGCCTATAATGCAAATCAGGCATATCAGCTTCTAACCAAACAGGTTTATGCATTTTCTCATGATTTTCAGGTGGCAAAGACCTTTACAGTACCGGTAACAGATACAAGACCGGTGCGAAATGCCAGAACAGGTGCAACCACTGGCAGTTCAGGTGCAGGAAGTGCATCCTATGGTCAGACAGGCGGGGCAAGACCGCGTACAGGTACCGGTGCAGGGCAGACTGCAGCTTCAAGAGCACAGTCATCTGTAAGAAGTCAGACATCCCCGAGATCCCAGACATCAGCCAGAACCTCTAACGGTACAGGAAATGGACCGCGCTCCGGTGCAGAACTGCAGGGACTTTCCAGTCGTTCCGGAGCAAACGGAAGCCGGAGAACGGCAGGAAGCAATAGCAGCACAGGCAGCAGAAACAGAAATTCCCAAAGTACCAACCGCTCCTACAGCGGATCTTCCCGCAGCGGAAGGACTCGCAGAAGAAAACACAGACCATCACCTGTGGCAATGGTATTAAAATTCCTGATCCCGATCCTTGTGATCGTAGTCCTGGTAGTAGCGATCCGCACTCTGGTGCCGGGAAAGAAGAAAGCAGATCCGACCCAGCCGGAGACCATGTCCACAGAAATGACATCAGCAGAGACAGAAGCACCGACTCCGGAAGAGACCCAGCCACCGGCTGATGTATATGTAGTTACAGGAAATAAAGTAAATGTACGTACAGAACCGTCTACCAATGGCCGTATTTTAGTACAGTTGGAAGGCGGAACAGAAGTTACTTATGTAAAGCGTTATAATAATGACTGGACTGTGATCAATTATGATGGTCAGGAAGCTTATGTTTCCAGCCAGTATATAGCAAAACAGGAAGCAGAAACAACTGCAGAGACCCAGGCAGAAGCAGAAACAGCCGCTGAAGGCGAGACTGCAGCAAACCAGTAGTGTCGCTGGTTTGGTCAGTGTATGGCTGAGTTATTGAGAACTTTGTGCAAAACAGGAGAATGAGACCCATAAAAAGGTCCCATTCTCCTTGTTTTTGTGCATAACGCTTAAAAATTTCGTTAAATTTTTAATTTATGTACAATTTCGCTCTGTTAATTTTTGAAAAAAGTAGTATGATAAAAAAATGCAAAAAGCAAATTGCATTAAAAAAAGAACAAAGAAAGGGAGGACTGTGACATGGATACAGTGATCAACCGGCTGTCTGATATTGAGAAAGCCGCCGTTTCTGTGATGGATGGTGCCAGTGAGCGAAAAAAGCAGATGGCCCGTGAAATGGAAGAGAAAACGGCGGCTTTTGATGCACAGCTGGAAAAAGAAAACCAGGATCGCATTTCCCAGATACGCAGCAAAATGGAAGAGGAATTACAGCAGGAGTTAAGACAACAATCAGAGGATGCCAAAGCTACGATGAAGCGCCTGGAGGCCACCTACGAAAACCGGCATGAGGAATATGCGCAGGCTCTCTTTAAAAATATGATAAAGGAGTGAGAACATGGGAAGCCTGATCAGTTACAGCGGCATTTCCACCAAGGTGAAGGCTATGGAGCGTTTCAGGATCCGCCCGGAGCAATTTGAGGCAATGGCAGACCTGGGATCTGTGCCTGAGGCGGTTCAGTTCTTAAGGAGTAACCCCTCTTATGAAAAGGCATTTTCCAAAGCTTCTGAGGATGAGCTTCACCGCGGAAAGATCGAGCAGCTGTTAAACTTAAGCAAATACCATGATTTTGCAAAGCTGTACCGGTTTGCAAATGTAGGGCAGAGGCGTTTTCTGGACCTTTATTTCATGCATTATGAGATCGATATATTAAAAACCTGTCTCAGAAATGCAGCGGGAAACAGAGAAAGTGCCCAGGATCTTTCGGGGTTTAAGGAATTTTTTGATAAACATTCGGATATGGATCTGGTGCAGCTGTCCCAGTGCAGGAGCATAGAAGATGTGATCCGCGGGTTAAAAGGTTCTGCTTACTATGAGCCATTAGAAAAGCTTTTAGAGCAGGGAAAAGCAACGCTTCCGGCCTGTGAAACGGCTATGGATATGCTTTATTTCAAGACTATCTGGAAGATAAAGGATAAATATCTTTCAAAGGCGGAGGCAAAAATGCTGGCCCAGTGCTTTGGCACGAAAATGGATATGTTGAATTTTCAGTGGATCTGCAGGGCGAAAAAATATTATAACCTGTCGGAAGGTGATATTTATGCGCTGATCATTCCGATCCAGTATCATGTTACCAAAAAAGAGATCCAGACCATGGCTCAGGCGGAAAACATGGAACAGGTTTACGGGGTGATCAAAAACAGCTGGTACAAATGCCAGAATATAGAAGAGCTGATGGATCAGGGCCTTGGAAATGCGGCAAAGGAGCTTACAGATAAGATCTATGAGCTTACCAGCAGGAAAGAGCCTTATTCAGCAGCAGTATTAAACTCTTATCTTTATTTTAAAGAAAGAGAGATCGAGCAGATCATAACTACCATCGAAAAGATACGTTATGGGATGACAGCAAGGACATAAGGGGGTTAATGTGAAGTGATAGAGAAGATGAAGTTCTTAAGCATTACCGGCCCCAAGGCAGACATTGACCGGGTGGTGGATACCTATCTTTCCAGATATGAGATCCATCTGGAAAATGCCCTGTCAGAGTTAAAGACGGTAAAAGACTTAAGACCTTATATTGAGACCAATCCATATAAGGAAAAATTGAATATTGCCAGAGAACTGGCAGAAAAGATCGGCGGACAGCTGCCAGAGGTTTCAGAGACGGAACTTCCTACACAGGAAGAAGCAGCAAAGATGGTAGATGATCTGAACAGCCGGTTAAAGGAATTAAATGATAAGAAAGAAGAGCTTCAGGCGCAGATCCAGACTTTAAAGCGCTCTAAAGACCAGGTAGCACCATTTACAGAGTTAAATTACAGCGTAAAAGAGATCCTGGGCTTCCAGTTCATCAAGTTCCGCTTTGGCCGTATTTCCAGGGAATACTTTGACAAGTTCAACAGCTATGTGTACGAGACCATTGACACGGTGATGTTTAAATGCCTGGAAGATGCGGAATATGTCTGGATCGTCTATTTCGTGCCGGAGAAGCTGGCAGACAAGATCGATGCCATTTACGCGTCCATGCATTTTGAACGGTGTTTCCTGCCGGATGAGTATGAAGGTACTCCGATGGAAGCGGAACATGTGTTAGATGACAGGATCAAGGCATTAGAGGCTGAAAAACAGGAAGTGGAAGGAAAGATCCTTCAGACACTGGATGAAAATAAAAAAGAGCTGGCAGCAGCCCGTACCAGACTGGAGCGCTTCTCCGTCAACTTTGATGTGCGTAAAATGGCAGCCTGCACCAAGCATGGAGATCATACTTTCTACATTCTCTGCGGCTGGATGAGCGAAACAGATGCAAAGAAGTTCCAGAAAGAGATTGAGTCTGACGCAGATACTTTCTGCATCATGGAAGATAACCACAACAACATTATGAGCACTCCGCCTACGAAAATGAAAAATCCGGGGCTGTTTAAGCCATTTGAAATGTATGTGGAGATGTATGGTCTGCCTTCTTATAATGAGATCGATCCTACGATCCTCATCGGTATCACCTATTCTATTTTATTTGGATTTATGTTTGGAGATGCGGGACAGGGACTCTGCCTTCTCATCGGTGGATTTTTACTGTATAAGTTCAAAAAAATGCGTCTGGCAGGCATTATTTCCTGCTGTGGCTTCTTCTCTACCATATTCGGCGTGCTGTTCGGCAGTGTGTTCGGATTTGAGGATATCATTGACGCAGTGTGGTTAAGACCTCAGGAAGCCATGACAGATCTTCCATTTATTGGAAAATTAAACACTGTATTTGTAGTTGCTATTGCCATCGGTATGGGCATTATCCTGTTATGCATGATCTTAAATATCATCAACAGCGTAAAGGAGCACAACACAGAGAAAACATGGTTTGACACCAACGGCGCTGCGGGACTGGTATTTTACTTTGCACTGGCAACTGTCATTGTCCTGTATATGAGCGGAAATGCGCTTCCGGCGACTATTGTACTGACTGTATTATTTATTATCCCGTTACTGCTTATGTTCTTTAAGGAACCGTTGTCAGCAATGGTAGAGAAGAAGGCACAGAAAATGGAAGGCGGCGTGGGAATGTTCATTACCCAGGGCGTATTTGAACTGTTTGAAGTGCTTTTAAGCTATTTTTCCAATACCCTTTCTTTCGTCCGTGTAGGCGCTTTCGCAGTGAGCCATGCAGCCATGATGCAGGTGGTTTTAATGCTTGCAGGCGCAGAGGCCGGAAGTCCTAACTGGGCGGTTGTTATCGGGGGAAACCTGTTTGTATGCGGTATGGAAGGCCTGATCGTAGGTATCCAGGTACTTCGTCTGGAATATTATGAGCTGTTCAGCCGGTTCTACAGAGGAAGCGGACGGGCATTTGAGCCGTATGGCAAGCATTAGCAGAATGAAGAGAAAAAGGAGAAATCAATCATGAGTTTATTAGTTAAAATGACATTAAGCGCAGCATTAGTATTAAGCATCGGTGTACCTTTTGGAGCATTTGCAGCAGGAGAAAAGACAAAGGGACGTTATAAAACAGCTCTTGGCGTAAACGTATTTTTATTCTTCGGTACCATGATCGCAGCAGCAGCTTTCATGTTTTCAGGAAATGCATTTGCAGCAGAGGAAACAGCAGCAGCTGCTTCTAACAGTGCAGCCGGAATGGGCTATCTGTCAGCGGCTCTTGCAACCGGTCTTTCCTGTTTAGGCGGTGGTATTGCAGTATCTGCAGCAGCAAGTGCAGCACTGGGCGCTATCAGTGAAGACAGCTCTATTCTTGGTAAATCCCTTATCTTCGTAGGTCTTGCCGAAGGTGTGTGCCTGTATGGTCTGATCATTTCCTTTATGATCTTAGGTAAGCTTTAATATGAAAATGTATCTCATCAGCGATAACATCGACACCTGGACCGGCATGCGCCTGGCAGGTGTTGACGGGGCTGTGGTACATGAGAGGGACGAACTGAAACGTGAGCTGGATAAGGTTCTGGCCGATAAATCCATTGGTATTATCCTGTTAACTGAAAAGTTTGGCAGGGAATTTCCGGAGATCATCGACAATGTAAAGCTGGAGCGGAAGCTGCCGCTGATCGTAGAGATCCCGGACCGCCACGGAACCGGCCGCAAGCCGGACTTTATCACCTCTTATGTAAACGAGGCCATTGGACTGAAACTATAGAAAGCAGGTGAAGAGCTTGACAACAGAGGAAAAGCTGAAGCATTTTCAGGAGATCTGTATGACAGATGCAAGGGAAAAAAGTGCAAAAATACTGGACGATTACGCAAAAACTCTTGATAAGGCCTATGAGGAGCATACAGAGGATGCCAGGAAGCGGGCGAAAATGCAGGAAGAGGCTGAGACGGAAAAGTTAGGGCGTGAGCGCAACAAAAAGCTTTCCATCGGACAGCTGGACTTAAGAAGAGAAGTAAGCCGCAGACAGGAAGAATTAAAGGATAAACTGTTTGTAGAAGTGAGAGATAAACTGGCGAATTTCATGGAAACCAGAGAGTATCTGGATCTGTTGGAAAAACAGATCGGGGCAGCTAAAAAGGTTGCCGGTGATGAGGCCATGATCGTGTATATGGATCCTTCAGATGAGGATAAGGCCCGCAGACTGGCCATGCACCACAATGTAACAGTGAAGATCAGTGAATATTCCTTTGACGGCGGTATCCGCGCAGTGATCCCGTCCAAACATATCCTGATCGACAGTTCCTTTAAGACAAAACTGGAAGAAGCGCGCCATGAATTTAAGTTTGACTTGGGAGGTAAGCAGTAAATGGCTAAGACAGGTGTGATCTACGGTATCAACGGACCTGTAGTTTCTCTGGCCGGTGATCCCGGATTTCAGATGAACGAAATGGTGTACGTTGGTAAGGAAAATCTGGTAGGCGAAGTCATTGGGCTTACCTCAGAGAAAACAACGATCCAGGTGTATGAGGAGACCAGCGGTTTAAAGCCTGGTGAGGTGGTAACAGGAACAGGAGCACCGGTTTCTGTTACACTGGCCCCTGGTATTTTAGATAACATTTTTGACGGTATTGAGCGTCCTTTAAGCAAGATCGCAGAGCGCAGCGGCTACTATATCAGCCGTGGCATCAGCGTAGATTCTCTGGATACTTACAAAAAATGGAAAACACATATGACAGTAAAGAAAGGCGACCGGGTGCTTCCGGGAACTATCATCGCAGAAGTTCCGGAAACCAGAGCCATTGTCCATAAGGTAATGGTGCCGCCGGATACAGAGGGCTATGTATTAGACGTAGTGGAAGACGGGGAATATACCATTAATGAGCCTCTTCTTACGCTGCAGTTACTTGACGGAACAGAAAAGAAGCTGACTATGACCCAGAAATGGCCGATCCGTGTGCCGAGACCTTCTGCAAAGCGTTATCCTGCAACCAGACCTCTGATCACCGGACAGCGTATCCTGGATACCATGTTCCCACTGGCAAAGGGCGGTACAGCAGCGATCCCAGGGGGTTTTGGTACAGGAAAGACCATGACCCAGCATCAGATCGCAAAATGGTCTGATGCGGATGTTATTATCTACATCGGCTGCGGCGAGCGTGGAAATGAGATGACCCAGGTTTTGGAAGAGTTCTCAGAGCTGATCGACCCAAAGAGCGGAAATCCTTTGATGGACAGAACTACATTGATCGCAAATACCTCCAACATGCCTGTTGCAGCCCGTGAGGCAAGTCTGTATGCCGGTGTAACATTGGCAGAATATTACAGGGATATGGGATATCATGTAGCAATCATGGCAGACTCTACTTCCCGTTGGGCTGAGGCGCTGCGTGAGCTTTCCGGCCGTCTGGAAGAGATGCCGGCAGAGGAAGGTTTCCCGGCTTATCTGGCATCCCGTCTGTCTTCTTTCTACGAGAGAGCAGGCATGATGCGCAATTTAAATGGTACAGAAGGTTCCGTTACCATTATCGGTGCGGTTTCCCCTCAGGGCGGTGATTTCTCTGAGCCTGTTACCCAGAATACCAAACGTTTTGTACGCTGCTTCTGGGGACTGGATAAGAACCTTTCTTATGCAAGGCATTTCCCGGCGATCCACTGGCTGACCAGTTATTCAGAGTATGTAAATGACCTGTCATCCTGGTATATTGATAACGTAGACAAGAACTTTGTAAGTGACAGAAACCGCCTGATGGCGTTATTGACCCAGGAAAGCAGTTTGATGGAGATCGTAAAGCTGATCGGTGCAGATGTTCTCCCTGATGACCAGAAACTGGTCTTAGAGATCGCAAAGGTCATCCGTGTAGGTTTCCTTCAGCAGAATGCATTCCACAAGGATGATACTTCCGTACCCCTTACCAAGCAGTTTAAGATGATGGAGACCATTTTATATCTGTACAAGAAGTCAAAGGCACTGATCGCCATGGGAATGCCTATGTCCGTGTTAAAAGAGGACAAGATCTTTGATAAGATCATTTCTATTAAGTATGATGTGCCAAATGACCGTTTGGACATGTTTGATGATTACAAGAAACAGATTGACGCGTTCTATGAGCATGTGCTGGAGCGCAACGCATAAGGAGGACTTAAAATGGCAGTTGAATATTTAGGTTTAAGTGAGATCAATGGTCCTCTGGTAGTGTTAGAGGGCGTTCAGGGCGCAGCTTATGATGAAATCGTGGAAATGACCGTTGGCGGCACTACAAAGAAGATCGGACGTATTATTGAGATCTACGGGGATAAAGCCATTATCCAGGTATTTGAGGGAACAGACGGTATGGCCCTTAGAAATACCCATACAAGGCTGACAGGACATCCTATGGAGATCGCCGTTTCAGAGGAAATGTTAGGACGTACCTTTAATGGTATCGGACAGCCTATTGACGGACTGGGGGATATTATTTCTGATATCCGCATGGACATTAACGGACAGCCCTTAAACCCGGTATCCCGTGAGTATCCATTCGTTTGGTCTGTCTTCGTTCTCACGTTTGTTTCCTTTTGCCATAGGCGATTTATTCATATTTCTCAGTATTACCGGTGTCATCCTCTATCCTATTTACGGACGGATAAAAAAACATCCCTGGAAAAAGATTTTATTACGTGACGGCGAATATCTTTTATGGATATATGTATGGTTTTACCTCGCATGGGGGCTGAATTATTCGCAAAAGAACTTTTACGAACGTACAAACATTCCCTATGTTGCCTATACCCCCGATAAATTCAAAGCATTTGTGGACGAATACATTCAACATCTGAATGATTCTTATGTCCCTGTTACAGAAATAAACAAGGATATTATCTGCCGGGAAGCAGTCAAAGGATACCGGCAAATCAGTGATACATTAGGCGTACATCGACCTCCATACGATTCGCCCAAAGTGAAAACAATGCTATTCACTCCATTCATATCGATGGTTGGTGTGAGTGGCAGTATGGGACCTTTCTTTTGTGAATTCACGTTGAACGGCGATTTACTCCCTTCCCAGTATCCGGCAACGTATACGCATGAACTTGCCCATTTGCTGGGCATCACCAGCGAAGCCGAAGCCAACTTTTATGCATATCAGGTATGTACTCGTTCGCAAGTGGAAAGTATCCGTTTCAGTGGTTATTTCTCTGTCCTGAGTCATATTCTGGGCAATGCGCGCCGACTCATGACAGAAGAAGAATACAATGAGCTATTCAAACGTATCCGACCGGAAATCATTGAACTTGCCCGCTCTAATCAGGAATACTGGATGGCGAAATACAGTCCTCTGGTTGGCAATATCCAAGACTGGATATACGACCTTTACCTCAAAGGAAACAAAATAGAAAGCGGACGCAAAAACTATTCGGAAGTAGTAGGACTCTTAATTTCATACCGGGATTACCAAACCGAAAAACGATAAATCAACAAACAGGTAGATATATACATTATAGATTATATGCTTAAAAGCTGTATCTTTGCCGTATGAAAAAATTAGTAATTGTAGGATGTGGACGACTTGCTGAAATCGTTGCGGATGCAGTTGTCAATGGATTATTACCCGATTATGATCTGGTAGGTGTTTATTCGCGTACGGCATCAAAAGCCGAACGTATTGTAACTAAAATGCAGCAGCATGGAAAACCCTGTGCAGCCTGTGCTACTCTGGAAGAGCTGCTCGGTTTGAAACCCGACTATCTGGTAGAGTCAGCTTCTCCCAGTGCTATGAAAGCGCTTGCTTTGCCTGCGTTAAAAAACGGAACTTCCATCATCACCTTGTCTATCGGTGCTTTGGCGGACACCACCTTTTATGAGGAGGTGAAGAAAACAGCCAGGGAGAATGGTACACGTGTATACCCCGTATCCGGAGCTACCGGAGGGTTTGATGTTTTAAGAACTGCTTTCCTAATGGGAAATGCTTCTGCCCGTTTCTTCAACGAGAAAGGTCCGAATGCATTGAAAGGTACGGCTGTATACGATGAAACTTTACAGACAGAACAACGTATCGTCTTTTCCGGAAATGCAACAGAAGCAATAGGTATGTTTCCAACCAAAGTCAATGTAGCAGTTGCGGCCTCACTGGCTTCTGTTGGTCCGGAGAATATGCAGGTATCCATACAATCCACCCCCGGATTCGTAGGAGATACTCAAAAGGTTGAAATAAAAAATGATCAGGTACATGCTGTAGTAGAGGTGTACAGCGCTACGTCCGATATTGCAGGGTGGTCTGTAGTGAACACCCTGATCAATATAACCTCACCCATTGTATTCTGACAGATTGGCAAGCACTTTCTTGCTCAGGCGGTCAAACGCCTGGCGAGTGCTGCCGCCTGCGTCTGGCTGCTATCGCCGATGCACCTGCGATATTGGAAATTTATGCACAATATATGGACACGCCGATCACGTTTGAGACGGAGCTGCCGTCCCTGGAGGAATTTGAGGGGCGCATCCGGGCGATCACGGCAGAATATCCGTGGATTGTCTGCGAGGATGAAACGGGCAGAATCATTGGCTATGCATATGGGCATAAGCAGCTTGAGCGCGCGGCGTACCGTTGGAATGCGGAACTTTCTGAATATCTGGACAGTCGGGTGACGTCGAAGGGCATCGGCAAACGGATGCTTCTGGTGCTTTTAGAGCTTTTAAAGGCACAGGGCGTCCACACCGTCTACAGTCTGGTGACAAGTCCGAATGTGAAGAGCGATGCGATGCATAACGGATGCGGATTCCGGACGATGGGCGTGTGCAAAAATACCGGTTATAAGAGCGGAAAATGGCACGATGTTACCTGGTATGAGAAAGCGCTGCTGCCATATGAGGACGTACCGGCGGAGATGATTCCGATTGGGGAGATGGAGAAGGAGACGGTAGATAAGATTTTGGCGTCTTTTTGAACAGAGACATAAAACAAATCTGCATAAAATAAACAGGGCGTATGAAAAAGGAATTTTCCATTTTCATACGCCCTCATCAGTTCTCTTTTATTCACCAGCGCCGTAATGCGCTGTCCATTCATTCACTCAGATTAGTTGAAGTATCTCTTTAACAGACCCTCAAATGCCTTGCCATGTCTAGCCTCGTCACGAGCCATCTCATGAACGGTGTCATGGATTGCATCCAGGTTAGCAGCTTTCGCACGTTTTGCAAGGTCAAATTTGCCTTCGGTTGCGCCGTGCTCAGCCTCTACACGCATCTCCAGGTTCTTCTTGGTGGAATCTGTTACAACCTCACCCAGAAGCTCTGCAAACTTAGCAGCGTGCTCAGCCTCTTCGTAAGCTGCCTTCTCCCAGTAGAGACCAATCTCAGGATATCCCTCGCGATGAGCTACACG
>OGXU01000764.1_pt1 | contig 18123 bp, 14 predicted proteins | sample 1576381 | NCBI WGS metagenome assembly OGXU01 (sample SAMEA3541544, study PRJEB24748) | human gut metagenome | biome: human gut; feature: human-associated habitat; material: faeces | place: China | collected 2012 | reverse complement strand
CCTCTTCTTTCAGTGGAATATCCACTGTATGACTTGTCCATTTTGACCAATACTTATGAATTTTATTGGACGGTTTCGCCCGAGGATTTCGTGCGCCGCATGCGCAAGGAGTACGACCGTTTCTGGACTCCGGAGCGGGATGCCGCCCGCCGACGCAGCGGTTTGAGCCGGGACGAGGTGATGACGCTGGCTTCGATCGTCACCGAAGAGACCAACAAGGCCGACGAAATGCCCCGTGTGGCGGGAGTCTATATCAACCGCCTGCGGAAAGGGATGCCCCTGCAGGCAGATCCGACGGTCAAATATGCGCTGCAGGATTTTTCGCTTCGCCGGATTCTGCACAAGCACTTGAGAACCCCTTCGCCGTATAACACCTACCTGAACAAGGGGCTGCCGCCGTCGTCGATCGCGATGCCTTCGGTCGCTGCGATCGATGGGGTGCTGAACTTCGAGAACCACGACTATCTCTTCTTCTGTGCCCGCCCGACTTTCGACGGTTATCACAGTTTCGCCCGCACGTACGGCGAACATCTGGCTAATGCCCGGGCTTATAGTGCGGAGTTGAATCGTCGGAATATTAAATAATTTGTCTATATTTGCCCTCCCTATGTTGGTTAAAATCTATACCGAGAATCCTTCCGAGAAGGAGATCGACCGGGTGGTGAACCTGCTCGAAAGGGACGGCGTGGTGATCTATCCGACCGACAGCGTCTATGCCTTCGGCTGCTCGATCCGTTCGGCGAAGGCCGTCGAGCGGCTGCGCCGGATCAAGGGGAAGGATCTCACGACGTTTTCCGTCGTGTTCGATTCGCTCGGGCAGATTGCCGATTATTGCCGGGTGGATAACGCTCAGTTCCGGTTGCTGAAACAAAATCTGCCGGGGCCCTTCACCTTCCTGCTGGATGCATCGTCGCGTATGCCGCACAAGGCGCTCGAACGGCGTCGCACCATCGGGATCCGCATTCCGGACAATTCGATTCCTCGGGCCATCGTCGAGCGGTTGGGAGCTCCGCTGCTGACCTCTTCCGTGCTGGATGACGAGGAAACCGAATATATGACCGATCCGGAGTTGATCCACGAGCGGTACGGCCGGGACGTAGAACTGGTGATCGACGGAGGTGTCGGCGATGCGGTGCCGACGACCGTCGTAGATCTGACGGGCGGCGAGCCGGAGATTTTGCGGGAAGGCAAAGGCGTGTTGCGGGAATAAACGTATGCTAAAAATAGAAGAAGAATGACAAAGTTCAAATTCTGGAACGAGGTCTGCAAGTACGGAGCGATCATCGGACTGGTCATGTCCGTAGCTTTCGTTATCGAGCAGTCCCTGATGTTGTCGGGGTGGTTTTCAACGATGGGGCTGGTATGGGTCTTGGCCGCAGTCGTATATATCGTGTTGCTTTATCGTTTCGCCAAGCGTCGCCGCGAGCAGTACGGTCAGGAGCAGGGATTTCCTTTCGGCCACGGCTTGGGTTTTATTCTGGCTCTGATCCTGGCGTCGGCCATGATCAAGGGGGTGGTAGAATACCTTTACCGCAGTGTTTTCATCGGATATTCGGAGTATATCGACCGATACACTTCCGCATTGATCCGGTTCGCTGAGGAGGGAAAGTTCCCTGCGTCGATGGAGGGCGTATTCGCCGAAATGCTGAAAACCATACAGGAGGCGTCGGAGCCTTCCATTCAGGCTACCGTAGGAGCTTCGATCTGGGGCAACCTGATCGTCGGCCTCGTCCTGGGGCTTATTTTGGCCGGCATCCTGGCGCGTGCACCCCGGCCTTTCGGTCCTCAATCCGAAGAGTAAGAGAACGATGGATGCTACGCTCGACATATCGGTCGTCGTTCCTCTCTATAACGAGGAGGAGTCCTTGCCGGAGCTGGTCGAATGGATCGATCGCGTGGCTCGCGGCGAGGGTTTGTCTTACGAGGTAATCCTGGTGGACGACGGTTCCGGCGATGGTTCGTGGCGCGTGATCGAAAATCTGCACGAGCGGTTTGCGGCGGTGCGGGGGATCAAGTTCGCTCGCAACTACGGCAAATCCGCCGCCTTGTATTGCGGTTTCGCTGAAGCGCGCGGCGAGGTGGTTTTCACGATGGACGCCGACTTGCAGGACTCGCCGGATGAGATTCCGGCTCTGCGGCGTATGGTCCTCGACGAAGGGTACGACCTGGTGTCGGGCTGGAAAAAGAAGCGCCACGACCCGGCCGGAAAGCGGTGGCCGAGCAAGTTTTTCAACTGGACGGCCCGCACCGTTTCGGGAATCCGGCTGCATGATTTCAATTGCGGACTGAAGGCCTACCGCCGCCGGGTGGTCAAGGCGATCGAAGTCTATGGCGAGATGCACCGTTATATCCCGATTCTGGCCAAACAGGCCGGATTCAAGCGGATCGGCGAGAAGGTCGTCGAGCATCGCGCCCGCAAGTACGGTCATTCGAAATTCGGTATGGAGCGGATGGTGAAAGGGTATCTGGACCTCATTACGGTTTCGTTTCTCTCGCGTTTCGGCCGTTCGCCGATGTACTTTTTCGGCAGCCTGGGAACGTTGATGTTCCTTTTCGGCGGCTGTACGACGGCGTGGGTGATCGGTGCCAAGTTGTATAAACAGTGCCACGATCTGCCTGTGCGGGCCGTAACGGACCAGCCGCTTTTCTATCTTTCACTGCTGGCTGTCGTGCTCGGCGTGCAGTTATTCCTGGCGGGATTCCTGGGTGAGTTGATCGACCGGAATGCCGCAGACCGTAATAAATACCTGATCGAAAAAACATTGGATAATCAATAAACCTTGCAGAGCCTGCGATTTTCGGCAGGATTCGAAGAGGTTCGCATAAACAAAATAGAAGTTATATGATTCAACGTATTCAGACTCTGTATCTGTTGCTGGTCGTCGTACTGACGGGATTGGCCTTGTGGCTGCCGCTGGTCGATTTCACCGTTGGGGCGGACACTTGTACGCTGACCGCTTTCGGCCTGAAGGATGCCGCCGGCATCACGTTGCTGCCGACGGTGTATCTGGGGGTTGTTCTGGTTGCCGCCTGTCTGGTGCCGCTGGTGACGATTTTCCTTTTCAAGCGCCGTCTGGTGCAGATCCGGTTATGTGCCGTCGAGTTGGTGCTCCTCATCGGTGCCGGGGCGATGATGGGAATCTATTTCTACCTTTGCAACCGTTACTTCGCGGACAGTGAATTTTACTCCCATACCCTTAAAATTTCGCTCGTTTTCCCGTTGGTCTGCCTGGTTTTCGACTTGCTGGCTTTGCGGGCGATCTTCCGGGACGAAAAGCTGGTGCGGTCGCTCGACCGGATTCGCTGACCGGACGTATTTCTCGGAAAAAAGGCGTGCGGTCAAAACTGCACGCCTTTTGTGTTTATTTTGCCGGGAAAGAATACGGTTTGGTGGGGTTTTTGATACGAAATAAAAATCCGGTGTGTCGTTATATTTGATTTAACGGGATTGTAATACGAAAATAGTGTTCGAATTATTGTCGAAACAGGAAAAAATAGTATTTTTACAAAAAGTTTAAGAATAAGTGGCCTGAGTAAATATGCAAGACGATGAAGTTATTTTTAACCTATTTTTATATCACTCTAAAATTTAATTGTTTATGAAAAAGAGTAGCATTTGGAAATTGCTCTTCAGTGCATTGACCGTGTTCGCCGTGGCGGTGTTCGCGGGATGTACCGACGACAATGACGACATGGGCGCTCCCTATCTGAACGTCACGCCGGAGAACCTGACGTTCGATGCGGAGGGACAGCCCGCAGATGAGTACAACGGTACTTTTATCGTTGAAACGAACCGTCCCTGGCGTGCTATCGTCGAGGACGAACAGACTTGGGTGCGCCTTTCGGCTACCGAAGGCGAGGGCGACGCTGCCGTGACCGTTACGGTACCCGCTTCGAACATCGGTCAATCGGCCAAGGTGACTTTCGAGGTTTACAACTCCTACGGCGCATTGATTCAGAAGGATGTCAATGTGCTTCAGGGCGAAGTGGTGCCGCCGACGCTCATCTTCAACGAGACCGCAGGTAGCGAGTCTGTTGCGAACCCGTATCCGTTGGTTGCCGACTATACGGGTTGGAACACCACCGGCGAGGGGGCTTCGAAGGTTTCCTACGAGGGCGTGAATACTTCGATCCGCGCTTCCGGTAAGAGTAGTGCGGGTGCTTATGACGGTGCTTCGGGTCCGAACGTGATCTTCTTCGGCTCGGCTCCGGCAACCTTTACGGTTAAAGACATAACGCTTGCCTCCGACCAGACCAATCTGAAGCTGACTTTCGGCGGACAGTATTACGACAGTGATAACAATGACAATAATTTCAACAAGGACAACTTCGTGGTTTATCTCAGTGCGAACGGAACGGACTATACTCCGCTGTCTTACGAGGTAAACGACGGTGATCAGGTCGATCCTTACTGGGTATTTGCAACCAAGAACTTTACGCTCAAGAATGCGACTTCGACGCTTTACATCAAGTTCGAGGCGAAAGCATCTTCGAAGTTCCGTCTGGACGATATCACGCTGATGACCGGTAACGGCGGCGAGGAGATCGACTTGGCGGGCGGCGGTGTCGTGCCTCCCGATCCGAGCGGCGATGCGATTTACGAGAACAATTTCGATAAGACGCCTGCTGCGGAGGTCGATGGTAAATGGCCGTTCCTGGACCGGACCGACGCATGGCAGAATGCTTCCGGTACGGGTAATTCGACGGTGACCTATACCTCTACGAACGTATCGGTGCGTACTTCCGGCAAGCTCAGCGGCGGTTACGACGGTGCTTCGGGTTCGAACAAGATTTTCTTCGGCTCTGCACCTGCGACTTTCGACATCAACACTATTACGATGCCTGCGGGCAAGACCAACTACCGGATCATCTTCGGCGGTGCTTATTCGAAGAAGAACGGTGCGACTTACGACAACATTTTCAAACCCGAGTCGTTCCACGTCGCCGTAGGTAACGGAACCGACTGGTCGGGCAACCTGACTTACGAGAAGATCGGCGGCAGCGATACGACCGATCCTTACTGGATTCAGTTTGCCGTAGATTTCACGCTCAAGGAGGCTGTCAGCCAGCTTTCGATCCGTTTCACGGCTGATCTGGCGTCGGCATTCGCAATCGATGACGTACAACTCGTCGAGGGCAACGGCGGTCAGGAGGTCGATCTCGAAGGCGGTGTGGTTCCGCCCGATCCGGGTGAGGCTACGGCCATTACCATTCCCGAGCTGATCGCGCAGATGACTGATACGAAGGCTCCGGTGGATGCCAATGCAGATCGTTATCTGGACGCTGTAGTGATGAACGACGTGGCCGGCGGCAACTATACCTTCAACAACCTGATCCTCGCTACCGAGAATGCGACGGAGGCCGGTAACGGCATCACGCTCTACGGCAGTCAGGTAGAACCTTCGACACTTGGTCTGAACAAAGGCGACAAGGTGCGTGTAACCCTCTATAAGGGGCTTGCCAAGGTAGAGAATTACAATGGTATGTACGAAGTGACGGGCGACAGGGAAGCGACCTGGTGCAAGGTCGAGAAGACCGGTACGGTGACTTCGATTCCTACGGCGACGATCGCCGCTGCAGATCTGGCGAATTATCAGGGTATGGCCGTGACGATCGCCAATGCGTCGGTTGCCGAGGGCGGTGTTTGGGCGAGCGCAGCGCAACTCTCTTCGCATACTTTCACTGCCGATGGAGCCAATTTCACCGTATTCTGCAAGCAGAGCGATGAAAAGAACCCGAGCGTGTTCCTCGACGTACCTTTTAAGGCTGGTTCGGGCAATATCTCCGGTCTGGCTGCCGTATATAAAATTCCCAGCTCGTTCCGCGCAATCTGGACGACGTGGCCGCTTTCAGCGACAGTTCGACCCCGATGATTACGGGGGTAACTCCGGCCAGCGTTTCGATTCCGGCTACTGGCGGAGACCAAGTTCTTACGGTTTCTGTACTCAACCAGGGTGACAACCAACTTAGTGTAAGCGGACTGACCCCTCCCCTGAGCGCTACGGTCGATGGCTTGACCGTGACGGTCACGGCCGAGGCCAACACCGGTACGTCGCCCGTTAATCAGACGCTGACAATTACCCTTGCCGGCAGTACCAAGACCGTGCCGGTTACGTTGCTCGGTACCGGCGGCGAAGGCAGTGGTACTTATACGCTGATCGACAATCTGTCGAACCTTACTGCTGGAACATTCCTTATGGCCGGATTCCGTGCCAAAGGTGAGGCTCAGTCCGGTTCTACTACAGAACCGAATCCTGCAGCAGAAGATTATTATGGAGTTTGGACCGGTGAAATGATAACCGGAAATGGTAAAACAGATTGCGAAACGCTTCAAATGACGTTTGCAAACGGGGAATTAACCAAGATAGATGCTAATGTGACTAATTCTCCTGCTGAAATGGAACTTGTCGCAGTTGATGGTAAGTCCAATACATATTATATCAAGTGTAACGGACAGTATTTGGCTTCCGGTTCCAAGAGCCGTTCATTGTCATTGGGAGCCGACCCTGCGGAATGGGTATTCTCAATGGTTGATAAAGACGGTGAGTCCCGGTTGGTTGCAGCAAATGGCGGTTGTTCGTTGCAGACGGTAGATAGTTCTTTCAAGACGATGATTCGTGGTTATCAGAGCGCTACGCAGGGTAAGCACGGAATTTATTTCTTCAAAAAGAATTAGTTTCTAATTTTGAAAATTCAAACTCTTGGAGGGATTATCCCCTCCAAGAGTTTGGTTTCTCGGATAGTTTTTATAGTTTACCGATGATGTCGATGTTCAGATATTGTGAGAAGGGATGGAAATGGCTGTTCCTGACGATGATTGCGCTCTCTGTCGTAGCTTGCGGCGACGATACGGACGATTTTTCGGGTTCTGCCGTATGGCGGACCTCTTCGACGGTCGGAGCTGCGGAGGGTTCGGCCGCCATACAGATTGAGGGACCTGTCGGCGCCGGATGGCGTGCCGAAATCAAGGACGGAGGTGCTTGGTGCTCGTTCAGGCTCAACGATCCGACGGTCCTCGTGAAGGAGGGCACCGTACAGAGTTCGAACATCAGCAATATCCTGGACGTCTATTACACGGCGAATACCGGGAGCGGGGAACGTTCGGCGACCATCGAATTCGAATTTTTCGGCGGTGAGCCGCAGGTGCTCGTGCTGACGCAGTTTTCGGCCTCTTCGACCAACGATCCCTACGATGAAGGTCATGCGAAGGCCTGGGCCGAATTGCCGGAAAAGCGAGTCGATGAGAATTTCGTTTACGTCAGCCACTTCGCTTCGCTCAATAACCGCACCGTGCGCAACTATTCGTTCTGCTACGACAAAACGCTCCATGTGGCGCATTGGGTGGCTTATCCGCTGCATTCGGTATATAGGGGGTCGATAGACCGTACCGACGATTTTCAGTACGATCCGAAGGTCGATTATTCCTGGCAGCCCAACCTCGCGGCCGGTTCCTATCGGGGCAGTTACGACCGGGGACATCAGCTCCCTTCGGCGGACCGTACGGCTACGCGGGAGTTGAATCTCCAGACGTTTTATGCGACCAATATGACGCCGCAGCTCAACCGGCTCAACCAGGATATGTGGGCCAATCTCGAAGCCAAGGTGCGTGCGCAGATATGCAACGACACGCTTTATGTGGTGACCGGTTGCTATTATGCCAATACCAATACGACGACGACCGACCGTGACGGGAAAGTTTGTCCGGTCCCGACGAATTATTTCAAGGTATTGCTTCGCACGCGCACCGGTACGACCGGTAAACGTATCGCGGATTGTTCGGCCGATGAATTGAAGGCGATCGGATTTTGGGTGGATCAGAAGAGCTACGGCGATATTCAGCCGCCTGCGTCCATTTGCATGAGCGTGGCGGAGATTGAAAAGAAGACCGGCTTTACGTTCTTTCCCAATATTCCCGAGTCGGCTGCGGAATCCGTAAAGGCACAAAACTCTCCGAGCCAATGGGGAATCCAAAACTAATTTGACTTATGAAAAAACGACTGATTTTTACAGGACTACTGGCCTTACTGTTCGCAGCCTGCTGTTTCGCGCAGAAACCGTACAAGGTGGTCTTTTACAACTTGGAGAACTTTTTCGATACGATCAACGATCCCGAGGTCAATGACGACGAATTCACGCCGGAAGGACCTAAAAAATGGAATTCTGTCAAGTATGCGAAGAAGTTGGGTAATACCGAAAAGGTGCTTTTCGACATTGCCGGTATCGATAAGGATTATCCGATCGTGATCGGCGTATCGGAGGTGGAGAACCGCTCGGTGCTCGAAGATATCATCGCTACGCCGAAGATGGCTCCGGGCAATTACCGGATTTCGCACTACGACTCTCCCGAAGCTCGCGGTGTGGACGTCGCTTTTATGTACCGTCCCGATGTCTTCAAGCTGGAGGGCAGCGCACCGATCCGCACGCAGATTCCTTCGCTTCCGAATTTCAAGACCCGCGATATTTCGACCATGTGGGGTACGATCGACGGCGAACCGTTCTTCTTCATGGTGGCTCACTGGCCTTCGCGTCTGGGCGGCAAGGACGCTTCGGAGTTCAAGCGTATCGCCGTCGGCGAGCAGATGCGCCGAATCGCCGACTCTGTCCTGAAGGTCAATCCCGCGACCAAGATCGTGGCGATGGGCGACTTCAACGACGATCCGACCGATCAGAGCATGCTCGAAGGATTGGGTGCCAAGCCCAAGACGAAGGAGCTTCAGCCGGGTGATTTCTTCAGTCCGTTCCACGCCGTGCTGCGTGCCGGTATGGGAACGCTGGCTTACGGCGACGCCTGGAATCTCTTCGACAATATCGTAGTGTCGGAAAACCTGGTCAATGCGAAGCCCGGCGAGTTGCGTCTGGTGCGGGCTCCGGGATCGAAGTACTACGGGAATGTCTTCAAGCGTAACTATATGATCCAGCGGGAGGGGCAGTTCAAAGGCTATCCTTTGCGCACGTACGTCGGAAACAATTTCCAGGGCGGTTACAGCGACCACTTCCCCGTTTATATCTACATCGGTAAATAAATACCTTAACTTGAAAGGATATGAAAATAAAAAGTTTACTAATTTTTGTATTTACCCTGATGTCGCTGACTGCGTTCGCTCAGAGCGGCGGTATCAAGGGTAAGGTCGTTTCCCGCGAGGGACGTGTCGCGGTGGACGGGGTGAAGGTTTCGGTCACTCCCGGTGAAATGACTGCCACGACCGACGGCCGAGGTGGTTTCGTGATCGAGAATGTCGAGCCCGGCGAATATACGTTGCAGTTCGAGGCTCCCGAATTCGAGCCTTTGACGCTCGTGGTGCGCGTGGACAAGATGGTGCGCGACATCAATACGGTGATTCTGGTCCCCGAAGTGCTTTCGACCGTAATGGACGATTCGATCTTCGCAGAGTTCGACACCGAGAGCGGCAACGATGCGCAGTCGCTGCCTTCGTCCCTTTCGGCTTCGAAGGACGTTTTTAACAACATCGCTTCCTACCGGTTCAGCGAGATGCGTTTCAACGTGCGTGGTTACGATTCGCAGTATTCGGACGTTTACCTGAACGGTATTCGCTTCAACGACGCTATGACGGGCTATACGCCCTGGTCGTTGTGGAGCGGTCTGAACGACGCTACGCGCAACCAGGAGATCACCAACGGTTCGGTCATGTCGGATTACGGCGTGGGTAGCATCGGCGGTACGACCAACATCAACGCCCGTGCTTCGCAGGTGCGCCAGGGCCTTCGCGTGAGTCTGGTGAACGCCAATTCGATGTATCGCTTCCGTGCCATGGTGACCTATGGCTCGGGTCTGCTGGACAACGGCTGGTCCTATGCGTTGTCGGTATCTACCCGTCAGGGCGGCAACTCCTACGTGGACGGCGTCTATTACAACTCCTACGGATATTTCGCTTCGGCCGAGAAGATTTTCAATTCGCGTCACCGGTTGGGCTTCACGATTATGGGTGCTCCCACCGAGCGCGGTGCGCAGCAGGCTTCCACGCAGGAGGCTTACGATCTGGTCGGCAACAACTATTACAACCCCAACTGGGGCTACCAGGACGGCAAGATGCGTAATGCGCGCGTGCGTAACAGCCACGAGCCGATCGCTATGATCAACTATACGTTCGATCCCAATGAGCATACCCAGTTCAACCTGGCCACTTCGTTCCGTTTCGGTAAGAACGGTTATTCGGCGCTGACGTGGTACGACGGTGCAGACCCCCGTCCCGATTATTACCGCTATATGCCGAGCTACAAGTTGCTGAACGCTACCGACCTGGAGGCCGCTTCGATGGCTGCGGCCAGTCTGGCGGATCAGTGGATGCGCAACGTGGGTAATATCCGCCACTTCGACTGGGACGAAATGTACCAGACCAACATGAATTTCCGCAATGCCGAGGATGAAGCGATATACGGTCCCGGCGCCCGTTCGAACTATATCATCGAGGAGCGCCATACCGACCAGTTGGACTGGAACCTCGCCGCGCAGATCAGCCGAATCTATAAGGATAACTCCCGTCTGACGGCCGGAGCCAACGTCCGCATCAACCGCACGTGGTACTACGACGAGGTGAAGGATCTGCTCGGCGGCGACTATTACGTGGACGTCGATAAATTCGCACAGCGCGACTTCGGCGATCCGATCATGGCGCAGAACGATATGGATTATTATAACCAGTACGGTCATGCAAGAGCCGTCAGAGAGGGCGACAAGTTCAGCTACAACTACAAGGCGCATCTGCGTTCCGGCGGTGTATGGGCTACTTATGCCACCCGTTTCGGCGGTTTCGGCATGAAGTTGGGCGCCGAGCTCGGCGGACTTTCGATGTGGCGCGAAGGTCTTTGGCGCAAGGGTCTCTTCCCGGATAATTCGAAGGGCAAATCGGAGAAACTCGAATATTTCGTATATAAGGCCAAAGGTAATTTCGACTATGTCATCAATGCCAACCATACTTTCGAACTCAACGCCGTGGCGATGCAGAATGCTCCTGCGTTCCAGTCGGCCTTCGTTTCGCCCCGTACGCGTAATTCGGTAACTCCGGGGCTTACGACGGAGAAGGTTTACGGCATCGACGCTTCGTACAACCTGCGTTACGGCGATTATAAACTCCGTGTTTCCGGTTATTATACGAAGGTGAACGACCGTTCGAAGGTGATCTCCTTCTACGATGACGTGCTGAAGACCTATACCAATTTCGCCTTGAGCGGTATCGACGAGCAGTATTTCGGTCTGGAAGTCGCCGCTTCGATTCCGATCTACAACGGTTTGTCTTTGAACGGTGCGATCAGTTGGGGTCAGTACACTTACACGTCGAATCCCAATTACGTGCAGATTGCCGACAACAGCGCCGAGCCGCTGAACTCCGGTACGGTCTATTGGAAGGATATGCGCGTGGAGAGCACTCCGCAGACGGCTATGAATATCGGTTTGTCGTACCGCGGTCCTCATAACATCTACGCATCGATCGATCTGAACTATTACAACAATATGTATCTGTCGATGAACCCGCTTTACCGTACGGACGAGGTGTTGTTGCCTACGATGACGGACGAACAGATCCGGGAGCTGCGCAGTCAGGAGAAGTTCGATTCGGCCTACACCTTGAGTGCGAGCATCGGTAAGAATTTCTACATTCAGCGTCGTTATACGCTCGGCTTCAGTTTGCAGGTGAATAACATCCTGAACAACCAAAATATCAAGACCGGCGGTTATGAGCAGATGCGTGTGCAGGGCATTAAGACCGGCAAGGAGATCACTTCCTACCAGAAGTTCGCTCCCAAGTATTTCTACCTGTTCGGCACGACTTACTACCTGAATGTCTATTTCCGTTTCTAACGGCTTAACGAATTAATATTGTGAAGAATATGAATAGAATAGCAACCATATTTCTGGCGGTGACAGCAAGTTTGTTCTTCGTCGGCTGTTATAACGATTTCGATACGCCGGCTCCTGCGAAGGTATGGACGGATGCGGACTTCAGCGACAGTAAAATCATTTCGATCAAGGAGCTGAAGGATATTTTCGAGGAGGCTTATCCCGGGACCAGCGGTATCGGCCAGTCGCTGACCATTACCGACGACCTGGTGATTCGGGGCAAAGTCATTTCCAGCGACCAGGCCGGTAACGTCTATAAGTCGATGTACCTGTACGATGAAAGCTGCCAGTCGGCCATTGAAATCAAAGTGACTTCGGGATATTACATTACCTATGCTCCCGGTCGCCTGGTTTATATCCGTTTGCAGGGTCTGGTGCTGGGAAATTACCGCACGATGCTCAGCGTGGGTGTCGCATCGACCAATTCCGATTATGCGAACGGTAACATGGAGGATCGCAATACCTTGGAAGAGCATGTCAAGCTCGGCGAATTGATCGGCTTGACGGCGGCCGATACTTTGGTGGTTACTCCCGCTTCCTATTCGACGCTGACGGATGAGTCGCTGGGGCGTTTGATCCGTTTCGAAGGGTTGGAAAGCAAGTTCGGCAAGGCCGGCTGGGGGTATAAAAATACATTCCCCAACTACTTCGCCAACAGTACCTCCTACGATGTGAATTCTCCGGGTTGGACCGATATCAACGATTGGGCTACCTGGGCGACGAAGCGGGTCGATGAGCTTACGCACGAGAGTACGTTCTATTATGGCTCTGCCTGGTTCACCTATGGCGACATCAACACCCTCGCAGGCAATTATGTCGTACGTTCGAGCGGTTATTGCCGTTTCCGTGACGAGAAAATACCTGCGGACGGTTCCGTGGTGAACATTACCGCGATCTATACCAAGTTTTCGCAGGGCAGCGATGCGACGGCGGCCTATCAGTTGTTGCTGAACAAGGCGTCCGACGTGGTCGTGACTTCGAAATAGCCGCAGTTTGCAGTTGAAATCGCCGGGCCTCATCTTTTTGATGAGGCCCGTTTTTTATTCTTTATGCGGTTGCGATTCCGCTCGTATTGTCCGCGAAGGAGCTGCCTCCGGTCTTATGAGGCGTAAATTTCAGGGAAGAGCAGTGCGCGGAAGTCGGAGCGCATGATCTTGTCCCGTTACTGTTTTTCCTGCCTGCCGGGGAGCCGGTTGCCGTATGTCCGAAAAAAGCAAGACATTGTTCGGATCGTTCTTTTGCTGCAAGTTGGCAGGCTGTCGCACCGGGGGACCTGCTGTCCGCATAATGCGATTCCGACTGCCGGGAAGGGGCAACGTGATCGGCAGAGAGCTGTCCGCAAACGGAAGAGCGTCGCCGAAACGGAGAATTCGATGCGAAGTGCGGAATCGGAAAGCATGGCGGGGTATGACATAACGTCGTTCGTGGAGTTTGGTTCCGCGTCTGTTTTCCGGAAACGGATACGATTCCTGTGCGTGGACGATCTTCCTGCATTGCAGATAGGAGCGGAAAAGGAAACATCCGTGAACAGGAGTCCGAAACCAAAGAAAACCCCCGAACCGGTGAGAGTTCGGGGGTAGTAGTGAATAAAACCTGTTATTGATGATTATTCATCTGTTTCGGGTTGAGCTTCGGGACGCATGGTGACCTGTATTACGTTGCCGCTGTCGAGGAGCTTCTTCGCCAGGTCGCGGATCTCGTCGTAAGTGATGCTGTTCAGGGTCTTTTCGTAGTCGGCGAGCAGATTCTGCTTGTGACGGTTGTAGTCGTCGATCAACCCGAACCAGGTGCCGTTATTTTCGAGCGTATTCTTGAATTGCTTGACCAAGTATTCGCGGGAGTCGTTGATGTCTTTGGCTTCCGGTCCTTCAGTCGCGATTTTCTCGATTTCATCGAAAACGATCGGCACGAGTTCGTCGGCCATCTCCTCGTTGGTGTCGAACTGTATTTGCAGGAGGGCCTGTTTTTCGGGACGATACGAGAGAGTATAGCTTACCTGTACTCCGTACGTGCCGCCTTTCTCCTCGCGGATGGATTTCAGGTAACGGTTGTTTAGAGCCATGTTGAGCAGCAACATGGTTTGCTTGTTGCGCAGCGTGTAGTCCGCATCGCTCGAGAAGAGCAGGAACTCCGAAACTTTCGGCTGCAGCATCGGGGTGCGGAAGTCGTTCACGACCTTGCCTTTGGCTGTGCGGAGTTTGTCGTCCGTGAACTTAAGCACGTGTTTCGAGGTGGGAATCGAACCGATATATTTCTCGACCAACGGCTTCAACGTTTCCAAATCCACGTTGCCTACGAAGGTGAACGTAAAGCTGTTCGCACCCGGGTAGAGCGTTTTGAAGGTTTTCGGCAGATTTTCGAACGAGATGCTTTCCAGGGCCTCGATCGTCAGCGGCTGCTGACGCGGATTGTCGCTGTAAAGCGTTTTGATCGTTTCTATCTGCATGATGTAGTCGGGATTCGAGGTCAGGTTCTGGACGTATGCCTTGTAGCTGTCCATCGTCGTGTTGAAATCCTCCTCCGAGAAGCGGGGACTTGTGAAGTTCTGGTAGAGCAGTTGGAGCATCGTTTCGATGTCTTTGGGCGAGCAGTAACCGCTCATACCGTTGCTGTAGTTATTGACGTACAGGTTGATTCCGGCTTTCTTGCCTGCGAGCTGCTTGTTCAGTTCGATTGCAGAGAATTTGCCCACCCCCGACTGGGCCGCGATGACCGGAAGGAATTCACCCTCCTTCACCTCAGTATCGGCAAGCTGCGACATCCCGCCGTCAGCCTGTACCTGCAGCAGGACTTCGTCCGCCTTGAGTTGGGTCGGTTTGACGATGATCTTCACACCGTTCTTGAGAATCCATTCGGTCGTTCCGAGATCCTCGTTGTATGCGGTCTTTTTCACGGGCGAGCCTTTCAGCTTGATATCTGCGGGGATCAGAGGCTCGCTGACGGTATTGTCCTGGTAAGCCTCGACGTCGGATGCCATGACCTCGCTGCGGATGGCCAGAAGTTCGGCTTCGGTCGGCTCGGTCAGTCCCTCTTTCTTCGGTACTTCGACGGTGATAACCTGGTTTTCAGGTGTCAGAAGTTGTTTTACCCAAGCATTCACATCGTCGAGGGTCAATGCTTCGAGGTATTGTTTGTCGAGGTTGTACTGCGTTTCGGCATCTGCCATAGCGGTATTTTTCTTGTAATTCGCCAGGTAGGTTTGAACATATTGTCCGTTCGTAAGGTCGTTCCGATTGGCATAGGTAGCCTCGGCCTGACGCAGGAATTCAGCTTTCGTACGATCGAATTCGCTCTGTGTAAAGCCGTAACGCTTCATCTTTTCCATCTCTTCGAGGATAGCTTTGTAACCGCAGAGCAACTCTCCGTCTCGAGTTTGTACGGCGACCATCGTGAGATCTTGGGTCGGATTCACTCCCAGTATGTTGCCTGAATCCATCCCGGCACTCAGGAACGGAGCATCGGGCTGCATGGCGATTTCATTCATACGGTCGTTCGCCATGGCACTTGTGTAGGAGTTGAGTACATCGTACATTTGGCTAATTATCAGGTTGTTGTATTGCTTGGGGAGAGCGGGTCGTTTGATGAAGAGCTGCATGACCGAAGCCGTCATTTCGGGATCGGAAAAGATGCTGACGATGGGTTCTTCGTTTTCAGGAACTAGGTAAGCCTCTTTCTGCGGGGCATCTGCAGGGGAAACCGGAATATCCGCCATCAGGGTTTTGATCTTGTTTTCGATCCGATCGACGTCGATATCGCCGACTATGACGATCGCCTGGTATTCCGGGCGATACCACGTTTTGTAGAAGTCGTACAAGGCTTTATGGTCGAAACTCTTCAGACCGTCCAGATAGCCGATTACGTTGCGGTGCTCGTATTTCGAGCCTCTGTTGACGGCGGCGTTGCGTCGTACCATGGCGCGCCATCCAGCTCCGTCGCGGGTGCGCAGCTCCTCCATGATTACGCCGCGTTCGTTGTTGATCTCCTGAGGCTCCAGACTGATGAACTGCGACCAGTCGTGCAGGATCAGCAGTGCGGTGTCGATCGTCGCAGGGTTTGCTGTGGGCACATTGTCCAGGTTGTAGCATGTTTCATCGTAAGAGGTGTAGGCATTCAGGTCCGCACCGAATTTGACGCCGTTACGCTCCAGATATTCTATCATCTTTTTGCCCGGCAGGTTCTTGGTGCCGTTGAAGGCCATGTGTTCGAGGAAGTGGGCGAGGCCCTGTTGGGAATCTTCCTCCTGGACAGCTCCTACGTGGTGGAAAATGTAGAAAGATGCCTGTCCCTTGGGTTTTTCGTTGTGACGGATGTAGTACGTCATGCCGTTTTCGAGTCGTCCGACGCGCACCTCCTTATCGGCGGGAATCGGCATGTCAGGCTGTAGTTGCGCCATGACATTCGTCATTGCGAACAGCGTGACAAGTAAAAGAATGAACCTTTTCATAAAATGATTGTTAATTGATTTTGGGTGAAATTATTTGTATTGCGTTGTCATTCGGTTGTTTCTTCCGGTCGGTATTCGATGATGTCGCCCGGCTGGCAGTTCAGTTCGCGGCAAATGGCTTCCAGCGTTGAAAAGCGGATCGCCTTGGCCTTGCCGTTCTTGAGAATGGAAAGGTTGGCCGGGGTGATATCGACCCGCTCGGCGAGCTCGCCGAGTGACATCTTTCGTTTCGCCATCATGACATCTATGTTGATGATTATCGCCATGTCTTGCGTCCCCCCCCCGTGTGTATATTGTATATCGACATTTATTTTTTCTTTAGATCGTGAGTTTTTGCTCTTCGCTCAACCGGGATCCGATCGAGAAGACCTCGGCCGAGAAGAGTACCAGAATCGCCATGACGATGTTCCAGTAGTTGAGCGGGAACGAGGCGGCGACTTGCAGGGGCGAATCTTCGAGAAACGTCCGGGTCGTACTCTGGTAAATATAAGAGCCGACTCCGGTGCAGACTTCGGCCAGAATCAGCAGGAACCCTACGGCACGCGTGTAGATGATGATACGCCCCGGCAGGGGTTGTTCGTCCCGTACCGATTTGCGCAGGATATTGATAATCAGCGCTACCAGGATCAGGATAGAGAGCTTGGCCAGCAGGGCCGGGATGGACAGCAGCAGTATGTAATTGATTCTGTTCAGTGTCCGGACTACTGTCGGGTCACTGTTTTCGTCCGTTTTGACGTAGATATTAACCCCCGTATATTCGGCTTCGGTGGAGATCGATGCGTGTCCGGTTTCTATCGGGAAAAGAGTTTCGTCGCTCTGGGCGTTTTGCAACCGGGCCGCCAAAAAGTAGGTGTGTTGCGCGATACCGTGTTTTTCCTGCATCCGAATGTCTTCGGACGCAGCCTGCCAACCTGTCGCCAGACTCGACGACACGTGGGGCACGAAGCTGTGGATGAATCCTGCGGCCAGAGCCAGGAAATAAAAGATGTAAATGACCAGCAGATGGCGCCGCAGAGATTTTTTCTGTTTTTTGTCCATTTTCGGTTTGCTGAATACGTAATGGAGGTGTTCGACCTGTTTTTAACCTCCGGTGAGGCAAAGATAGTAAAGAACTTCTGCAAAACAAATAATTTTTATCGTTTTTCGATAAAAACGCAATAAAATATAACGAATGATGTTTCTCGTCTGAATACGGAGCGGAATTTTCCGGACTTTTCCCGAACCGGAGATCGGACGGGCAACCCGGCTGAAACCTACCGAAGGTCGGACCGGCAGGGATCATCCCCGTCTTGGAGGCGAGGCCCCTGCAAGTACGGACGATCGAAACGAGAAAGCCCCTCTACGAGCTTCGTTACGCGGGGGAGCCGAAAACAAAAGTTGAGTTTGGTTCTCCGCTCTTCTTGTTATTATCTTTGACTTCTTCTTAGACACTCCATGCCGGCAAAACGCAAATAAAATTTGCTTTTGCACCCGGCTTATTCGTATCTTTGCACGAAATGCAGTCGGCGCGGCCGGAAGGCTTCGCTCTGTTTCCGGCATACGCCGCTACTGTCCGCAGGAAGCCGGGCCGGGGCGTTTTTGTAGGAATGAAACCATTCGGTATCTACGGCTTTCTCCCGGCCCGGCGGATAACCGGCGGATTGTCGTTTCGTTGCATTTGAAATTGAAAAACGCACTGAAATATGGCAGAGAAAACAGGTTACACTTATTATGCAGACCCTCAGCAGGTCGATTTCACACTTCGGATGACCGTTCCGGCTTTGGCGAACGTCATGCCTTACTGGAAATGTGTCATCTTCCCGAATCTGAAGACGGCCTGAAG
>OGXU01000755.1_pt1 | contig 18269 bp, 9 predicted proteins | sample 1576381 | NCBI WGS metagenome assembly OGXU01 (sample SAMEA3541544, study PRJEB24748) | human gut metagenome | biome: human gut; feature: human-associated habitat; material: faeces | place: China | collected 2012 | reverse complement strand
ATGATTATATTTCAGAAATGTATAAACGCATAAAACCTGATTTGCAACGATACCAGTTGCCGAACCATCCGAAAGCTTTGGGATGATCAGACTTTTTATATGCGCGCAGGGCTGCATAGTATTCTTCTGAAGGACCTTCGAAGTAATCTTTTGCTTCTGATTCTGTCCAGTCATTACAGCTCACCCATATTGGGGTGCTCAACGCTAACAATAAAAAATATAGTAAATAATTCTTTTTCATATTAATTCTAGTTAGGAGGTTATATTAATTAGTTTTTCCCCACGACAAATCTGTGGCTTCATTATCCGGACCACCATTTTTCAGATACGAAACACCTTGCTGATAATTGGAATGGTTGTTCTGTACTTCCGTGTAAGGGAATCTCAGACGACGCATACCACGCTTGCTGTCTACTCCTGATGGAGACAGATTGTCGATGCAAGGATAGAGTTCCGGATAACCGGTACGGCGATATTCAGCCCATGCTTCCAGTCCCAACGGATAGTTGGCTATCCATTTCTGAGTAATGATACGCTGAAGATTTTCTTCTTCATTGTTGTCATTCCATGCAACGGCAACGGTGTTGGAGATGGTATATGCATGGCCTCTGGGATCATTATTATGTGATACTGTCGGTTTTTCGGTATTTGTCAGATAATTGTCAGGCATTGTTGTGCCGTACTGTTCCATGGAGAGTTTGATTCCTTCTTCATAGTACTCTTTAGCCGATTTATTGCCGACAGACCAGTTCTTCAGTTTGCCTTCCGCACGGAGGAATGCTGTTTCAGCAGCGCAGAATACCAATAGCTTTGAAGTTCCTGTGATGGCCGGTATGGAATAACCTGCAACGTCACTTTTGGCAAAACCATCTTCTCCGGAGCGCATGCCTACATATTCCTGAGTGTGACCAGTGAATGTTGAATGGTTGAAGTATTTAGACATACGCGGATCACCGTATCCGTTCATGTAATCAACGATATTGGCATTGACACGCAAATCACCCCAGCTTACAGCTGCCAATTGGTAAGGGTTTGTCTGCGAGCCGCAATCCATCATGGCATTGTCATTATTTGCTTCGATCAGTCCGGCTTCATGAGATGCGGCAGCTTCCGCATTTTCTTTTGCCATCTCCGGATATGCTGTACTGATGCGGATAGCCACCCTCAGTCGCATGGAATTTGCGAGTCTTGCCCAGTTAGCATAATTGCCGCTGAATACAGGGTCGTTGCTGGCGAGCGGTGCGTTACCATTGGTATCTTTGTAATAGTTATAGAGTACGTTGGCAGCGCTTGCAAAATCTTCCATTATATTCTTATAGACTTGTTCTTCTGTGTCATAAGCTACATAGAAGTTACCTTTTTTCACTTGACTGTAGGGCATCGGACCGTAACAATCGGCAACACGCAGCATGGTTATGGCCCGTATCATACGTGCAAAAGCATAATAGTGCCCGCTTTCATTAGTTGCTTCCTGTATCTGGAAGAAATTACCGTATATTTTCTCGAAATTAGTATTCCAGGGACCTGCATTCCAGGCATCACTTTGATTGAATGTGCCGAAGTTAGTGCCGCTCCATACATTCGCACATGTCAGATAGCCTCCTAACTGACCGACCATCTGATCCATCATCTGCGAGTCATTCTGTTGAATGTTTACAATCGTCTCAATCATTGACTTCATCAAAGTAGAAGGGTCAGCTTCATGAATCTGGAATTGATTGGTGTTGTATTCTTCAAAATTACCGGTACAACTCCCGGCAACTAATACCAAAGCAGTACCGACTGTTATATTTCTTAGATATTTCTTCATAATAATTTTCTCATTAATTTAGAATTGTACTTTTACATTAAATCCTATATTGCGCATGCTCGGTTGCATGAAGTAGTCCACATTCATATAGTAGTTACTGGATGTAGAAGCAGACAATTCAGGGTCAAACGGTGCTTTGCAATAGATCATCCACAGGTTGCGTCCTACAAGCCCGAAGGTTACATTGGCTACATTGTTCAGCCATTTCTTGGGAAGTGTATAGCTAAGACTGAGTTCCTGAAGACGGACATTGGTGGCACTGTATAAATAGTATCTTCCGTAACCGCCTTCACCGGTACCGATGGTCTGATAGTATTTCTGTGTATCTACTTTTCCGTTATTCATTGGTACACCTTTATTGTCACGTGCATTTGCCGTGATACTTGATACGCCATAGTAGTCCAGAACACCTTGCGTGGCTGAGTATGCCAGACCACCTACACGTGCGGAAAGTACGACTCCCAGATTGATTCCTTTGTAAGTGAAATTGTTGGTCCAGCCTAAATTATAGTTAGCGTTCAAATTTCCGACTTTGGTAGGAGTCTCTGCCGTATGCATACTAAGTCCTCCGGTTTGAGCATCCACTTTTATATTTCCGTTATTATCTTTGGTTAATTCATTGTACACGTATATGTCGGTCATTGTACCTCCTTCTGTCAAGATTACTCGGGGAGCTACATTCTCTTTACCAAGCCATCCTACAGGCATGTTTGGCATATCGATCAGTTCGCCCGTTACAGGGGTGGTGCTACCGCCTGCCAGACGTTTTACCTTGTTGCGGTTCAGAGTGAAAGTAGCATTTGATGCCCATCTGAATCCTGCCCATTCGTCGGTGAAGCCGAGCGCCAGTTCGATTCCCTGGTTTTGTACATTACCAGTCTGAACGATTGCCTTATTATATCCGGAGGAAGAGGGAATATCTACTTTAAATGTCTGGTTTAAAGTATTGGAACGATAATAGGTTGCGTCCAGATTGAAGCGGTTTTCCCAGAACTTCAAGTTCAGACCGATTTCCCATGATTTGGTTTTCTCCGGTTTCAGATTGTCCATCGGGTAAACTGTCGGGTTTGCCCAGTTGTGAGTCTGGCTGTTATATTCATATCCCGGGTTAGTCAGGTAGCGGTCGAAAGAAGAGGCTACAACTGTGTAAGAACCACGTACTTTTGCATAAGATATGATTTTAGGCAGAGCGAACATTTCCGTCAGTACAGCCGATAAGCCGACAGAAGGGTAGAAATATGAAGACTGATTGGAGAAAGCCAGTTTGGAATCCCAGTCATTACGTCCGGTCAACGTGAGGTAAAGTTGACTTCTCCATCCTAATTCGACATTAGCGAATATACTTTGTACTTCGTCATCGTATCCGTCCGGTAGTGGTTTATAGTTTGCAGCGTAATTAATATTATTCAGTGCAAAGAAGTTAGGTATAATCAGGTCACCAGCAAAGCCGATTGTCTGCATGGAAGTGTGATAAAGTGACATACCTATATTGGTATTCAGACGGAAATCTCCGAATGTTTTATCAACAGTAGCCATTAAATCGGTATATAAAGAACGTTCCTGACGCATAGCATCTTCAAAACCACCATTGACAGAGCAGAAAGTGGCAAGTGTTGAAGCGTATTTTTCTGTTTTGTTACGATAATCCGAGTTGTCCAAATTGACACGTCCGGTGATATTTAACCAGTCTGTAACTTTCCATTTCAGAGAGGCATTCAGCATATAGCGTTTTTTGTCAGAGGTACGTCTGATGCGGTTTTGAGTCCAGTAAGGATTCTGCAAAGACAGTCCGCCGTCGCCATAAGGCCAGTATTGTTTCATAAATCCGTAATTTGTATCGTAACGTTCGTACAGGCGGATTTCATCAAAATTATCTCCGCGTGGAAACAGATACAAAGCGGGTAGGGGATTGTAATATTGTCCCTGAGATACCATATTGGTATTATTCTGTATGATATATTGCGCACCGATATCCAGTGTCAGCTTATCATTCAGGAAGTTAGTTGTATTGCGTGCGGTAAAGTTATAGCGGTTGTAGCTGTTATTTGGTAAAATACCATCTGAATTTGTCGTGGAAGCTGAGAAGTAAGTCTGATTTTTATCGCTTCCTGTCGATAATGTAATGGAGTTTATGATATTACTACCGGTATTGAAGAAGTCTTTCGGATCATATCTTTTATCTGTCAGATCTCCCCAGCTGAACAAGCCTGAACTTGTTCCGTATCTGTTCTGCATCTCAGGCATAATATATGCCTTGGAGAAGGTCGTACTATTGGAAACAGTAAGTGATATCTTTTCTTTTTTCCCTTTCTTTGTGTTAACCAGGACTACTCCATTGGCTGCGGCAGAGCCATAAAGGGCAGCAGCTGACGGTCCGGTCATCATACTTATACTTTCTATATCGTCCGGGTTTAAGTCTGCTACTGCATCAGAACCACCCATTGATCCGTACTGACCGTCACCACCACTTGAACCTGTGTTAAACATAGGTACACCGTCAATCACATATAAAGCATTGTTATTCTTGGTCAATGACTTCATACCACGCATTACAACACGTGTAGCACCACCGGCACCTGTAGCACCGCTGCTTATCTGCACACCGGCTACTTTACCTGCAAGCGAATTGATAAAGTTGGCATCTTTCACCGCTGTTAAAGCTTCTCCCTTTACTTGCTGTACATTATAACTCAACGCTTTTTGTTCACGTTTGATACCCAACGCAGTAACTACTACTTCGTCCAAGGTTTGCGTGTCTTCACCCATTGTGACTTTTAGGGGTTGGGCGTTGGCAAGCGTGATTGATTGGGAGATATGCGGAGTAGTATGAGAGAAGAACATCTCATACTAAATATAACCATTGATATTTGTATTTGATAATTTGTATATTTGTGTAAATATATGAATTGTTGAGTGGATACTTCTGTCTCTTTATTTACGTTGTTATTATTTACAATATATAGTAAAAACAAAGGCTGCCTCATTCCAAAGGCAGCCTTTTCTATATGTACAATTTATTGTAGTTTGTTGCTATTCTTGCGGTGGGAATATAAACCCGTTCCCTTTGTTATCATCAAAAGAATAACTTGATGGCTTGGGTAAATTCTTACCATTCTTACTCCAGTCCCAAAGCAGAGTCTCATCCTCTGTAATTTCTCCGGTAGCACTATCCCTCTTCTTCCCATTCAATGGATAATAAAGCAGTAAATTGTCATCGTCAGGATTTACCATCTTCCATATATTCGAAGCTATCTCTTGCGAAGTTCTGGCCGTTTTCCAAAAACGAACCTCACGAATCAGCTCGTTTGAACCACCAATCCAAAAGCCAATCAATCCATAAGGACCTGTTCTGATTTCCCGGTCAGCAACCAGCACTCCGTTCACGTATACATAATTCTTTTGACCATCATATACGAAAGCTAACATATACCAAGTGTCAGGCTGTGCAGAGAATTTGTCAGCGGGAACATCAATCTGAGAGCTTCCCGTCTTAATTTGTAATTGATTAGGGTTAATAGTTACATCACCGAAACGAGTATAAATCTCATCCATGGGACCAGCATTGGCAACCAATTTAGTTCCACAAATAGAACGATTGTTACTTTTGTAACTAGCCCTGTTGACCATAACTTCCATTGTCCATTGATCAACTTTGAAATCGTTAGGGAACATTTTATCATCCTCGCTCCCCGAACCACTTCCACTTGTACTTATCCGGAGCGCTTTTGTATTCACTCTTTGCTCAAGTACAAGTAAAGTCTCTTCTTGCCCTCTGATAATATTCACGTCACCTCCTGTAATACGTATAGGCAAAGCATAGTTACCTTCTAGTGAGAATTTTACATTCTTCAAAGAAATAGGAACATCCATCATTGCATAAAGAGGCATAAATGTTATTTTCTGTGAGATCTCATACATCTCTTTAGGAAGTACTATATAGTTAGTTCCATTTTTAGCATTATAAGCATCTAACTGAGCTTGATTACCAGCCTCCAATGTAACTTTTATTTCTTTAGTATCTTGAACAGCTAAAGCTACTTGCAGCCCTTTAATTTCCACATCTTTGCCTTCTTCCACAAAGCTTTGTAATACGCCGTTATTAGCTATATATACTCCTTGCTCACTTTGAAAATCATCCAAAGGATTTTTATATAACTCATTTTGACAACCTGTTAAGAATAACAGAACAGCTAAATAAATATTCTTTTTCATAATAGTCATTCTTTAATATTAATCGAACTTACCAGGATATACCTGATTACCAAAATACAAGGCTTTTCTCAACCATTTGTAAGGAGGGTCATTCGGGTAGTCAAACCCATTTTCCGTCCTTGCGTAACAACGTCATACTCCATATGATAAGTGCCTATACCACCTATTCTCTTACCACTGGGCAAATCGAGTGTTGCATAGTCAAGAATCTGATTCCCTTCCATACTGTTCAATTCAGGACGCACACTTGTATAATAAGTTATACCACCAGTTTTCCACCCTTGTTCAAATTCTACGGTAATAATTGTTTTACGCTCCCAGTCGTCCAGATTCGGTTTATTTATTTTATAAATTACAGAACTAGTACTTGATTCCCAATATGCCTGATAGATATAATGATCAACCAATTTTGAAGTTTCTGTAGATAAGAGATCCGGCTGACCATCCATAACTAACATTCTTCCAGCAGGACGTAGACGGGCACTTAAAGTTTCAATGAAAACCTGCATCTTATTATTACCGCTAGGACTGATTGTCTGGTAGTTTGCTAAAGTTCCGGAATGTCCATATCCAGGTTCGTAGTCAATATCAAAACCATCAAGATTGTACTTTTCAATACTATCACAAATAGCATTTGCATATGCTTTTACTCCTTCAATGAAGTTTCCTTGTCCCTTTTCTTCTACCCAATATTGCGTTGCATTCAATCCTTTAGGAGTCAGCTGATCTCCCAAATCTTGAATAATCCAACATAATAATGCCTTTCCTCCTTTCACTTCCTGGAAGAATTTCAAATCTGCTTTCTGTTCATCAGAAAGGTAACCTCTTGTTCCCCAGAGAGATACAAAATCTACACTATCGGGTAACATCTTCAAATAATTTTGAGCGTTGTTTCCTTTTCCAGTCCAGTTACCAAACCAACCAAAGCCTTTCACATGAGGAGTTTTTCTATATTCTCTTATTTGAGCGAAATATTCACGCATGGTCGGTGTAAGATCTTCTTCGGTTTGGGCTTCTATTAGGGGAATCAGACGGTGCATTCCTTCTTGATTCTCAAAAACCTCTCTTTCTTCAGATGTCCAGTCAGAACAGCTTAGTATACTTAAGGCAGATATACCTATACACAAATACTTTAATAATTTCATAATTTTCTTTTCTTAAAAATGAATATCATTATTACTGATTAGGTTGTTTGGGCCTGTTTGAACGTACCCACCATAATTTAGTAGCTCCTATATCTCCACCTCCCAGCAATGTTGGAATTTCAGCCATATTAGGATTGGAATTATAGGCTGTAGGAGCAAATCTAAAGCGTTCAGGAACTCTGCAATCTTCTATTGAGGCGCCAATTCTTCCAGGAGCAGCTTCATCCATAGGTTTCATTAAATATGGGAAACCGGTTCTGCGATATTCGGTCCAGGCTTCCACAGCGTTCGGATATAGTGCCAGATATTTTTGCGTAATAATTTTCTGTAACTGTTCTTCTTGCTTACTCAAATTTCCTGTGTAATCATCCCATTTGGGTGAAGTATTTCCAATGCTTAAATCATGGTTATAAGTGCCATATTTGTAATTACTACCAGTGAGTCCGGTTGGTTTACCTGTTCCTGACAGGTATGTGGCAACTCCACTGACTCCTTGCTCTTGAAATGAAATATTTATTCCTTGTTCATAGAACGTTTTGGGGTCACCACCTATCAAATTGTATAGAGCAGCTTCTGCTTTCAGAAAATAAGTTTCGGATGCTCTGAACCAATATAAAGGAGAATTAGAATCTACTTTCGGACGCGATGCAAATTTTGCAGAATATGAGGTTTCCGATTTAGATTTACTATTCGTCGGTGCAACCGGAAAATAACCTGTTTGCGCCCAACTGCCAGAACCATATGTTCCTTCAGTAAAATATGCACTTAACCTAGGGTCTTTATATCCATCCAAATATCCCCAAATAGTGGCGCCCATTCTTGTTTCGTTATATTCATTGACAGATGCTAACATTGAATTCAGCAATGGCATTTTATCAGAACTTTTGATCTTTGCTTCACTTGAAATATCTTCGATAACACCGCCATTTTTAGGATCTAATGCTTTCGTAATATATTCTTTAGCCAAAGTCTCATCTATAAAATGTACTCTGACAGCTATTCTCAACATTAATGAGTTAGCCAGTTTTACCCAGTTTTGAACATTGCCATTGTATATCAAATCGTACTGAGCCATCACACTATAAGATATTGTATTCAGCAATTCTACTGATTTTGACAGATCAGCCAGCATGCTTCTGTAAACAACTTCCTGGCTGTCGAATTTTGGCGCAATACTTCCATCACCTGCTGAGTTATAAGCAATAGGACCGAAAACGTCTGTAGCTCGCAACCATGCTATATTTCTGACAATATTAGCAATCTCCAATATAGCTTGTTCTGATGGGGAATCCGAATCTTTAGCGATTTCATATATTTCATTCCAGGGCAAAAAGATTTGCGAGTAAAAGTTCTGATATGCATAATTCATTCTACTATCTGTAAAATTCCAATTAGCCTCATTATTAAATCCCCAATTATTATTATTGCCAAAATAACCAATATAGTTACCAGAAGATATCAAATCAGTATTTTGTAAATCATTTCCAGGTCCAGTTGTCAAACTAGGTGAACCTATAGGGATCACTCTTTGCTGCATATTCATGAAACGGGCACCATATTTAAGAGGACCTAATTCCCCATCGGAGACACCGTAAGGATTGGTATTGACAGCTTCATAATCACAAGCTGACATAGAACAAAGTGCCAAAAGCAGAATTATATATTTTTTCATATTCAATTCCTTTATTTATTTTAGAATCCAAATTTCAAACTCAATCCATAAGTAGACTGGCTGGGTAACATAAAGTAATCGTATCCTTGACCAAAAGTACCAGTGGAAGCTGTTAGTTCAGGATCATAAGGGGCCTTATTGTATATCATCCATAAATTAGTACCGTATACTGACAAGCTCAAATTATTAACAGTTCCTTTAAACCATTTATTGGGGAAAGTATAAGTTAGTCTGGCTTCCTGCAATCTCACATTAGTTGCTGAGTATGTATAGTAGGCATCCAAATTAGAAACTGCATCATAATAAGTTTTTGGATCAACTTTGAAATATCCTAATGATACACCACCTGCATCACGTGCATCTGCTGATGCTTCAGATACTCCATATCTGTCTAACATAGCTTGTGTTTTAGATATTACGATTCCTCCAATACGAGCTGTGAACAACAAGTTAAGATTAAATCCTTTGTAACTAAATCCATGCTGCCATCCCAAATTCCATTTAGGATTCACGCTACCTAGCTTGTAGGGTGTGGTGGTTTCTGTAGTTAATGCTTGACCTGGCTGATAGTCTACATAATTATCACCATCTCTTTTTAGCCATTCATTTGCATATACAGTACCAATTTCTCCTCCTTCTCTCAAACGGAAACGCCCAACCTGAATATCCGTTAAATCTATCAAGGTATTTGTTACCGGATTCAAGACATCGCGTGCCAATTGGATAATTTTATTTTTATTTGTCGTTGCAGTGAACGTTGTACTATAATTAAAATTACCAAATTTCTTGTCAAATCCTAAACTTAATTCAAGTCCTCTATTTTGGACATTACCAGCTTGTACAAACATATATTCAAAATTACTACCCAATGTAGCTTTCAGTAACTGATTATATGTATTTGAATGATAATACGTAACTCCGAAAGTTATTGTATTATTAAACCATTTGGAATCAAGACCTACTTCATAAGAACGAGTTCTTTCAGCTTTCAGATTGGAAATCGGATAATATTTAAAAGGTTTAAAGGTTCCTCCTTCAAGTTCGTGAGTGAGAGTTCCGGGAGTTAATCCTGTATAAGGGATCGGCGAACCTACCTCTGTATAGGAAGCTCTGACTTTCAGGAAACCTAAAGTTGGCTCTAATTTTTCTTTAATATTATTGGGTAACAGTTCAGTAACGATGGCAGACAAACCAACTGAAGGATAGAAAATCCACTGTGTTAGTCAAAATATCCGTTGCCAGCAGCATAACCGGGTATTCGGCTCTCCCTGTCAAGGTTAGGTATAAGGCCGAATTCCATGATACCTCAGCAGAAGCAAATACAGCAAAATTTCTCCTGCGGCTGTCTCCACCGGTTTGACTTGCGGTGCTCTGCGTCGGGTCTATATTACTATATACAAATTTATTCGGTACTAATAGCAACTGCCCTCCATATCCACGTCCTTTTGTATCATATTCTTCGAAAGAAGTTCCTGCATTGATCGTAGCATGATAGATTTCAGCAAACTGTTTATCGAAGTTTACCATTATATCTGCATATTTCTGTCGAAACGTCTCGTTAGAGTATGTATAGCGTCCGTTTGTACTAGCATATGTGTTTATGGTAGATGCATAACGTTTATCTTCCTTTTCAGTATATGTATTATCTAAACGTACACGACCTGCCACATTCAAATAGTTGGTAATATCGTACTTTAAAGAGGCATATAACATATAACGGTCTTTTACTTCCGGACGAATATTACGATAGGCAATCCAATATGGGTTTTGTATATCCATACCAAAATCTCCGGGACTCCATTGCTGTTGAGAATATCCGAGTTCACTATTATAGCGTTCAAAATACTTCTCTTTCTCAAAATCTTCACCGCGCGGATATAAGTATGCGCCAACAATTGGATTAAAATAAGTTCCATAAGAAATCATATTGTTATAATACTCACGTATATAACTTGCAGATGCATCTAATGTCAACTTATCATTCAAGAATTTAGCAGTATTTCTCAATGTCACATTGTAACGGTGGTACTTGTTATTGGGGACAATACCATCAGAATTTACAGCAGCAATCGAAAAATAAGTCTGATTCTTATCGTTTCCGGTTGAAAGATTAAATGAATTATTAAAGGTTGCCCCTAATTCAAAGAAGTCTTTAGGATCATACGATGATTGATTTTCCAGTTTATCTCCCCACGAATAATAGTTTCCTGATATTCCATATCTATTTTGGAATTTAGGCATTGTGAGCGGTGTCATAAACTCTACTGAAGAAGATACATCTATACGCATTTTTCCAGCTTCGCCTTTCTTCGTATTGATTAAGATAACTCCATTTGCTGCACTTGCTCCATACAATGCTGCAGCAGACGGTCCAGTCAATACTGACACACTTTCAATATCATCCGGATTGAAATTGGCGATACCTTCACCTGAAGTTCTGCCGCTTCCGAATCCTGTTCCGTCGCCAGTTCTGTCAGCTTGATTACCAATTGGTACACCATCAACTACATATAGAACATTGTTATCTCCGCTAATAGATTTGTTACCACGCATTGTAACACGAGTACTACCTCCTACACCGGAAGCACTGCGTTGTATATTCACACCAGCCACTTTTCCGTTTAGACTATTGACGAAGTTAGCATCCTTTACGGAAGTTAAAGCATCATTGTTAACTTTCTGCACATTATAGCTAAGTGCTTTTTCAGAACGTTTGATACCCAAAGCAGTAACAACAACTTCATCCAATTTTTGTGTATCTTCCCCCATTGTTATTTTCAATGGCTGGGCATTGGTCAACGTGATTGCTTGGGAGTAATGAATTTATAGCTGTTTTCATACTTCTTTATGTTCTATTTTTAAGAATAGCCAGGTAGTCAAAGTCTATGAAATCTAATAAATAGCAAAAAAATGTATAATTTATTGCAAGATTATGCGATGTGTTTGTATAAAACAATTGCTTAGTGCATAAAAATGCCATCTTCAATTCTATGAAAGAGCTTTAAAATATACGAACGGAGCAGTCGTTGGTTTAAAAGGAACGGCATTTTGGTTTTAAAGGAAACACCAGTTCCTTTAAAACCAAGATAAATATGGGGACTTTGAAAGAACTTTTTCTCTATTTGATTTAATTTTTCACTTGATTCTGAAATGACAATATGATTCTATATATTGTTATTTATATTAAAACGCCTGTATTTTAAACGATTTAATAACCATATAATTATTAATAACGTTTATTTAAATCAAGCCGTTGAATACAAATCAAGAATAAAGGTTTTATTTCTAATTCTTATATAGTTTAGTGTAATATATTACATTCTAGACACATTAAATATGCATTTTTTTAAGAATGTGCTGATTTTACTGATTTCATGTTTTCTATTATTTATAAAATGCGACATTACAAGATATGATTAACCATATGGTTAATCATATCTTGTAATGATATTAGACACAATGAGATTTTTCTATAATTCATCATATTATCGTATACTCATTTATTTTATGCCTATGCAATAAACACAAAAAGTAGCGTTGTGCATACAATTTGCATGCACCATTCAAATTTACATTTTATTATCGAAATTAGTCAGTAGTCGAGCATTTCTAATCCTCTCTTCCTTTTCAAAACATGCTAAATAATTCTCAGTAACAGTTAAATTAGAGTGACCAAGACTTTCTGAAATATAAGACGTTTTGGCTCCACCACGTTTTAGTACTGTCGCAAATGAATGTCTTGCTGTATAAGTAGTCAGTTGAGCAATACCTGTACCTTGGGCTATTTTTTTTAATTTTCTATTACATTTAGTAACGATACGACGCACTAATTTGATCTTTTCAAAAGCATCTTCATTCCCTTTGGCATATTTAAAAATATAGGTTTGTGGGCTTATATTAGGGTTTCCCCACTTATGAATGATATCCCACATCTCAGGAGTTATAGTAGCACGTATTTCTTTACTATGTTTAGTAGTCCTGGATGTTTTGGAACGTATAAAACAGATTTCTCCATCTACAATATTTGAGTACTGGAGAAATAACAGATCCATAAAATTAATTCCATTACATAAATAAGAGAAGAACCATAAATCACGAAATTCCTCTAATTCATTGGTAGAATCCTGGAAAGACATGACTCTTTTTATCTCAGGAAGAGTGAGAGCCAGCTTTCGACCATGTCCTTCTGGTATTTCATATTTATTCTTTCCAAAAGGAAATGATGATTCTTTCAGTATTCCATCTCGTACTGCACGGTTTAATATGCACTTTAAGGTTCGAAAATAAATACTCACACTTGAATAGCTCTTACCGTTAGAAATCCAAAACCGCTCACAGTGCTTCAGCCACTCCACAGTAATTCTGTCTAATGGAATATTGGTACCACCAAAACATTCTAAACTCTTCAAAGCACTTCGATAATTTAAATATGTACTTGCCTGCTCATTATCCTCTAATTCCTTCATCTTTAATTCGAAAGCTGTACGCAGATTGATTTCTTTCGTATGCCTTCCAAGTCTGATACTCAATATTTCAAAACTAAATTCTCCTTTTTGGATAAGTTCGCTAACTTGTTGTTTTATAATAGAAAAACTACTTTCGATATCAGTCCTTACCTCCATTAATAACTGACTTTTTGCCTTTAACAATCTATCCCAGTCTTCTTTTGACAATTCTTTCCCCGTAGAATAATATTTCTGCTTTCTCCTAAATACGACTTGAACTTTAACTGGAAATAATCCATTAATTTTAGCCCTTCTGGTGTCTAATATGGTCAATACAGAAACTCCATCTTTTGAATATTTGAACATAAAATGATTCTTTATATCTATCTGTTATTTGAATATATGCAAATTGCATGCAAATGTAATAAATTGAATAGTTTTTCAGAACTACTTAATGCTCTATTTATCAAATGATTATGTATTTATTTTTCAAAAAAATGCTTAGTCTAACCATTTTTTACGAAAAAAAATCTTATTTTCGTTTAGTATGGTTGCAGTATCAAATGTATTACTGATGAATAAGCGCTTATGAAAAATCATTTTTAGTGTAACCTTTAAATTTATAAATATGAGAAACAGAGATACATAGATCCTTTGTATGAGTGGCGGTTATATTTATTACCCGCACATGTTTGTTAACTACCTAAAAACTATTTCTAATTAAAAAGAATAAGATGAAAGAAATTATAAAACACAAGTTTCCATACTTGTTATTTTTCCTTTTATTGTTTTCGAGTTTTGCCTCAGCTTATGGGCAGGAACGAATGATTACCCTTAATCTATCGAAGGTACCTCTAAATACTGCATTGAAAGAGATAGAGAAACAAACTTCAATGTCAGTAGTATACAACACAAATGACGTCGATATTAATCGTGTCATATCTATTAAAGTTTCTAAAGAGTCGCTGACTAACGTTATGGGTCAGCTGTTTAAAGGAACAAATATCAGTTATTCAATAGTCGATAAGCATATTGTACTTTCTACTAAGAAAGAAGTAGAACAACAGAAAAAAACACCAATCGTTGCAACGGGAACAGTAACAGATGCACAAGGTGAACCTTTAATTGGAGTTAGCATTCTGGTGAAAGGAACAGCTACTGGTGCGATTACTGATATGGATGGAAATTTCAAAATACAAGCTGCCAAAGGTGATGTGTTAGAAATCTCCTATATCGGTTATGCCTCCCAATCAATCACGCTTGCCAACGCCGAACCCCTAAAAGTCACAATGGGTGAAGACACGCAAACCTTGGACGAAGTAGTAGTTACTGCGTTGGGTATCAAACGTGAACAAAAAGCGTTGAGTTATAATGTACAGCAAGTAAAGGGAGATGAATTGACTAATATAAAGGATGCTAACTTTATTAATGCTTTATCAGGAAAAGTAGCTGGCGTAACAATAAATGCTTCTTCAGCCGGTGCTGGGGCTGCGGCTCGTGTAGTTATGCGTGGTACAAAGTCTTTGGAGAAAAATGATAATGCACTTTATGTTATTGATGGTATTCCAATGTTTAATGTAAATTCAGGAGATAATGCTGGAGGTACGATGAACAAACAGCCAGGATCTAATAGCGTAGCTGATATTAATCCTGAAGATATTGAGAGCATGACAATTTTAACAGGACCTTCCGCTGCAGCCTTGTATGGTTCGGATGCTTCTAATGGAGTTATTCTTATCACTACTAAAAAAGGTACTGTAGGAAAAGTGCAAATTTCTTATAGTAATAGTACAAGTTTTTCATCTCCGATGATGATGCCGAAGTTTCAGAATATTTATGGTAATCGTGAAGGAGAGTTAGGCAGTTGGGGGAGCTTGATGGATACTCCTAGCAACTTTGATCCATCTGACTTCTTCAATACGGGAATGACGGAGATGAATGGTTTCACGTTGACCACTGGTACTGAACAAAATCAAACTTACGCATCTGTCTCTACTACAAACTCTACAGGTATCTTACCTAATAATGCTTATAACCGCTATAATTTCTCTATTCGTAATACCGCTAAATTCTGTGATAATAAGTTGAGTCTTGATTTGGGAGCTCAATATATTATTCAAAATAATAAGAATATGGTAGGTAGTGGACAATATTTTAATCCCTTGGTATCTCTTTATCTTTTTCCACGAGGTGAAAACTTTCAGGAAGTACAGATGTATGAACGCTATAGTGAGGCTCGAAACCTTATGGTACAATATTGGCCGGAATCTATATTTGGTACTGATTTGGATATGCAAAACCCATATTGGATTATGAATCGAATGCAGAATGAGCTTTCTAAACGTCGTTATATGTTTAATGCTAGTCTGAAATGGGATATAACAGATTGGGTGAATGTAACAGGGCGAGTACGTGTGGATAATTCAGATAGCGATAGTTATGAAAAGTATTATGCTAGTACACGAGGTACTTTTACAGAAAGTAGTTCTAAAGGTTATTATGGACATACTAAACAAAATGATCGGTCTGTTTATGCTGATGTAATGGCTAGCATAAATAAGAATTTCTTTGATGACAAACTTTCATTGAATGCAACTGTTGGTGCTTCTATTAATGATATTCAGGAAGATGCTATGTATCTAAAGGGAGGATTGGAGCAAATTCCTAATTTCTTCCATTATGGCAATATTAATGTCAATACTTCCAAGCGTAATGAATCAAAATGGCATGATCAAGTACAAAGTGTTTTTGCAAGTGCAGAATTAGGATGGAATCATCAATTGTATTTGACTGTCACTGGGCGTAATGACTGGGCATCTCAATTAGCTTTTACCAGCAAAGGTTCCTACTTTTATCCGTCTGTTGGTCTGTCATGGCTTGTTAGTGAATCTGTAAAGCTACCAAAAGCTATTTCTTATTTGAAAGTTCGTGGTTCGTGGGCGGAGGTCGCTTCTTCCCCTAATCGATACCTTACCCAAATGCAATATACTTATAATGAGCAAACAAATACATATGAATATCCTGCAAGTCATTATAATACTAATCTGAAACCAGAAAATACAAAATCATGGGAACTAGGTGTCAATGCTAAATTCCTTGGCAACCGTATTAATTTAGATATGACCTTCTATCGTTCTAATACCTTCAATCAGACATTCTATGTTGATGCATCGGCTTCATCTGGATATAAGAATAATATTGTGCAGACTGGTAATATTCAGAATCAGGGTATTGAGCTGGCTTTAGGATATTCTGATACATTTGATAAAGTGAAGGTATCTACAAATTTCACTTACACTCTTAATCAAAACAAGATCGTTAGTTTAGCGAATGGTGCCATCAATCCGGAAACCGGCGAAGCTATCGAAATGGAGTATTACTCAAAAGGAACATTGGGAACTAGTGGTGGTCCGACTTTAAGACTCTATGAAAACGGATCAATGGGAGATATTTATATCAATCAGCGTTTGCGTCAGTCTCCTAATGGATATATTTGGAAAGACCCCTCTAATGGAAGTTTGGCTATTGAAAATACGGAATACCGCAAGGTTGGCTCTATTCTTCCTAAATATTATTTGGGATGGAATGGTAGTGTTGCTTGGAAGGGATGGAATCTTGGATTTGCATTCACCGGGCGTTTTGGAGGATTAGTTGTATCGGATACACAAGCCATGATTGATAAATATGGTGTATCTGAAAGTTCTGCAGTTGCTCGTCAGGCAGGCGGTGTATGGGTTGGAGACAGTAAAGTGGATGCTGAGGAATATTATAGTAAAGTAACTACCGCTGTTGGTACTTATTATACATATAGTGCAACGAATATTCGCCTTTCTGAACTGAGCTTGAGCTACCAACTTCCTAAAACATGGTTCAAAAATCATGTAAATATGACACTGGGGCTTACAGGAAAGAATTTATGGATGATTTATTGTAAAGCACCTTATGATCCGGAAAGTACATCTTCTGTCACTAGTAATTTCTATCAGGGGGTTGACTATTTTCAACAACCTAGTTTGAGAAGTCTCGGATTTAATGTCAAACTAACATTCTAGTTTAGATTATGAAAAAGAATAAGATAATAAAGAAGTTTGCAAAACTGTCTGTGTATACTTTGTTAGTAGCACTAGGAACAGGTTGTACCGATAAATTTGAAGAGTATAATACAAATCCCTTTGGACCTAAACCTGACCAAATGCTGGGTGATAATGCAATCACCGGATCATTGATTAAAAGCATGATTCCTGCATTAGTACAAGGACAACAGAACAATTCACAGATGTTGGATCAGATGATTGGATCTGAATATGGTGGAGAAATTACTTGTATCGCCCAATGGGGTAATGGAGGTAATTATTATACTTACAATCCAAGAGTTGGGTGGTATGGAAATATGTTTGATACTACTATGCCACAGATTTATACCGGATATTTCCAGATACGTGATCTTTCTGATGGCAAAGGATTGGCTTATCAATGGGCACAGATTCTTCGTGTGGCAGCTTCACTTAAAATTAGTGATTGTTATGGACCGATTCCTTATTCTCAAATTACAGGAACTGCTTTTACTGTAGAATATGACAATATGGAGGATCTTTATAAACACATGTTTGATGATTTGGATGAAGCGATTTCCGCTTTTAAAGTAGCAGTGTTAGGTAATGAAGATATGAGTTCTTTATCAGAATACGATCTTGTATTTAATGGAGATTTTAACAAATGGGTGAAATTTGCCAATTCTTTAAAGCTTCGTATGGCAATGCGCATTTCTAGTGTTTCTCCAGCACTTGCCAAGGAGAAAGCAGAAGAAGCTGTTTCTGATGTAATTGGTGTGATGACATCTGCATCAGATGCTGCATATAGTAAATATAATGACGGTATGAATCCATATTATCGTGTTACTTCTTCATGGAATGAAATTCGTATCAGTGCTAATATCACTTCATATTTAAGCGGTTATAATGATCCTCGTTTGGCTAAATATGCAT
>OGXU01000706.1_pt1 | contig 19024 bp, 17 predicted proteins | sample 1576381 | NCBI WGS metagenome assembly OGXU01 (sample SAMEA3541544, study PRJEB24748) | human gut metagenome | biome: human gut; feature: human-associated habitat; material: faeces | place: China | collected 2012 | reverse complement strand
AATAATAGCACCTACAGTAGCAATTAAACCACCAATTGCAGCAAATGCGAACCAACCTGTAGCATCACCTGCACCACCATTGCTATTTTCAGAGAAAGCTAAAACAATTGGAATAACAATGATAGTTACGAGCTGACCACCGAATACAGAACCAATACGTGCATAAGTAGCTGTAATTTCACGTTCACGAGAGTCAAAAGAAAGTGCTGGTATCATGGACCAAATAGCAACGTCTTTTGCTGAATAGAAAATATCCATAATTATATATAAGATAGCGAAAACAATTAAGTACATTATAGGGCTTGTTTCAGCTAAACCACCAATATCTGTGAATAAGATAGCTAAAGTAACTGCGGCAATAACTGCACCAGAAAGAACCCAAGGTTTAAATTTACCCCATCTAGTTTTTGTTTTATCGATAGTATTACCAATGAATGGGTCAATGAAAAGTTCCGCAACACGAATAACAAGAATAACTGTTGTTACAAGACCGATCATATATTCATTATAACTTGTATCATCTGTATTAAATAAATTACTTGTTACGAAAATCATAAAATAAGTACCAATCATTGCATAGAAAAAGTCATGCCCAAAGGTACCGCACGCATATGCCACACGTGACAAAAATCTTGACATATAAAGACCTCCCATTATGTTATTAAAATTTTAATGACTACACTAAAAATTATTTAACTGTATTAATATATTCGATGATAGCATCTGCTATTTTATCTAAAGGAGCATTGCTTGTATTTACAATTAAATCATAATTAGAAGCTTCACCCCATTTTTTACCTGTGTAATAATTATAATATCTAGCTCTTTTTTCATTTTCTGTGTCTAATTCTTTTAAAGTTTTGCCTTCGTAAACATCTTTACCTCTTTTTTCTCTATATTCATCATTTGCACAAACGAAAATAGAGAAATGATTTGGCATATCTTCTAATACAGAATCAGCACAACGACCTAAGATCACACATGGTCCATCATTGGCAAGTTTTCTTACTACACTAGCTTCAGATAAAAACATGCCTCTACTAGATTCGCCCATGCGAGTACCAAAAGAATGGAATGGCATGAATGTCAATGTCAATGGATGAACAGTATTTTCTAAATCTAATAAATCTTGTTCAGATAAATCATTGATACCTAATTTAGCTGCTGCGATATGCACAATTTGTCTATCATACAATTTTACATTTAATTTTTTAGCCAAAATTTCAGCTAATTCGCGACCACCACAACCATACTGTCTACTTATTGTAATTACTGTATTTGATTTCATATTAAATCCCTCTCTTTAATATTAAATATAATAAATAAGAAAATGCTCAACTTATCAAATATATAATAATAAATAAAAGTATATGATTTTTTTGAAAATTTTTATTTCGAAAACGTTTACAATTAACCTGAAATGTACATTTCTATCTAAAAGCTTTGTTATTATTATATTTTATATCGGTACCAATAGCAATGTTTTATGTTGCTAAAATTTGTCTAAATGTTGTATATTATTTGCTGATATCTTTCCAAGTACGTTCAAGTTCTTTAACAATTTCAGCATGTTTTTCTTCTGTAAGTTTAACTTTAGCTTTGTAGATTAATGTAGCTACAACTAAAAATACAATTGGAGTCGCAAACATAATCATTTCAAAAGTCAATTTATTAGAGTCTGTAATTGTAGATGCAGTAGCATTACCAGACATACCAACCCAAACTGCAGTAAAACCAACAATAGCACTTGTTACTGCACCAGATAATTTATTAATTAATGGTCTAATAGAAAGAATAAGAGCTTCATCACGATGACCAATTTTCAATTGACCATATTCTACAGTATCAGTAATAGTCATTAATACTACTAAGAATACAAGTGGCTGTGGTAAGTTGAAAAGACCTGCTGCAATTAATACTAATGTGGAATTTGTACCAGCAAAAGCGTAGATGATTAATGCAATTACCATAATTGCAATAGAGTAAACGAATAATTTTCTTCTTTTAAATTTAGTTGTTAAAATAGGGAATAAAGCAACAGCTAATAAACCAATGATAACGTTAATTACACCTAAGAAAGATAAATAAGTAGAATCACCTAAAATATAAGTGAAGTAATACATCTGGAAAGCATTTACTAAGTCTTGACCGAAGCAGAAGATGAGGAATGTAATAGCAATCCACATTAACTGGTCATTTTTACCTAAGATAGAGAATACTTCTTTAAATGTTGTTTCTTTTTTATTTTCACGAAGAGCAGCAGCCTGTTCTTTTGTACCAATACCAAGAATGATAGCACCTAAGATAGAAACACCACCGCCGATAATAGCGAAAGCGAACCAACCAGTAGCATCACCAACACCGCCATTAGCGTTTTTAGAGAAGAATAAAACGATAGGAATAACCATTACAGTTACAAGTTGAGCACCAAATACAGAACCAATACGAGCGAATGTAGCAGTGATTTCACGTTCTTTAGAATCAAAGCTCATAGCTGGAACCATGGACCAGATAGCAACGTCTTTTGCAGAGTAGAATACGTCCATGATGATGTATAAAATAGCAAATACTATTAAATAAATCATTGGGCTAGATGTTAAACCACCTAAATCAGTAAATAAAGCAATCAAAGAAATAGCAGCAATAAGACCACCAATAATAACCCATGGTTTAAATCTGCCCCAACGAGTGTTGGTTTTATCAATTGTGTTACCGATAAATGGGTCAATGAAAAGTTCTGCAATACGAATTACTAAAATAACAGTCATGATGATACCAATCATATATTCATTATGACTTTGATCATCTGTGTTAAAGAGATTACTTGTGATGAACATGATAAAATATGTGTTTACCATCATGAAGAAGATATCATGTCCAAATGTACCGCAAGCATAAGATATGCGTTGCATTAATTTGTTACCATTATTAGCTGACATTTATAAGTCCTCCTAAATAAAATTATAAATATTTAATAAAAAATTATTAACAAAACTTATGTAGATAACAGCATGAATGCTGTTATCCTCCTATATTCTTTAGTTCTTTTATTCTTGAACTTTATTAATATATTCAATGATAGCATCTGCTACTTTGTCTAAAGATGTTTTACTAGTATTGACAATTAAATCATAATTAGAAGCTTCGCCCCATTTTTTACCTGTATAATAGTTATAATATCTAGCTCTTTTTTCGTTTTCTGCATTTAATTCTTTTAAGGACTTGCCATCATAAACTTCTTTACCTCTTTTTTCCCTGTATTCGTCATCAGCACAAACGAAGATAGAGAAATGATTTGGCATATCTTCTAATACATAGTCAGCACAACGACCTAAGATAACACAAGGACCATCATTGGCAAGTTTTCTAACAACACTTGCTTCAGATAAGAACATGCCTCTACTAGATTCGCCCATATGATTGCCAAAAGAATGGAATGGCATAAACGTTAATGTTAATGGCTGAACAGTATTTTCTAATTCTAATAAATCCTGTTCAGATAAATCATTGATACCTAATTTGGCAGCAGCAATATGAACAATCTGTCTGTCGTATAAATTAACATTTAATTTTTTAGCTAAAATCTCAGCTAATTCACGACCACCGCAACCATATTGTCTACTAACCGTGATTACTGTGTTTTCCTTCATTAAAATCACCTACTCATTTATTTTATTATCAATATGAAATTGATAACATGTTAATATTTCAAAATACCATATTTTTTATTTATAAATGCAATATTATATCAATAAATAAAACCATATGATTTTTTAGAAAATTCATTTTTATAAAAAACAAAATGAAAACGTTTACACATTTTGCTAAAATAAAAATTCATCATATATCTCAAAATTTTTAAACAGATGTTTTATTTATATTTTTACGAATTTTCATTTAACTCAGTCTCATTATATTATTCTCAATACTCAAAGTCAATATATATTTTTAAGAAATTTTTATGTAACAAGCTAGAATTTAATAAAAATCTCAACATAAATACAAAAAACAAACGTTTACATCAACAAATTTACAATCTTGTTATGGTTTAATTATACCCATCTCCCTATATAAAGTCAATATACAATTTTCAAAAAATTATATAAAAAATTAAAATTAATTACAAAAAAAGATATGGTTCTAATATCACTACTAGAACCATATCTTCTTATACTTTTTTCTTCCATTTGCAAAAATAATTTTCTACCAAGTCTAAAAAACCAAACAAAAATAGACCTATTAAACTTAAAACTACAATACCTGCATACATATCTAAATAATTTACACGAAGCCACGAATCCATTATAAAATATCCCATGCCATATTTAGTACCAAATGTCTCTGTAAAAAACAATACTGATATAGCTGTTCCCATTGCCACACGTAAAGATGTAATAAAATTTGGTAATACATCTGGCCATAGTATATTTAAGAAAATTTGTCTAAAAGATGCACCTAAACTATATAAAGGAAAAAACATTTCTTTTGGTATAGTTTTTATACTATCTCGAATTGCAACTAACACTTGAAAAATCACAATCAAAAATATCATAATAACTTTTGGTAATTCTCCAATACCAGCTAAAAGCATCAAGATAGGCAATAATGCAATCTTAGGAATAGGGTATGTCAGATAAACAATAGGAGCTAAAATCTTATCACATTTTTTATAATATCCCATCATCACTGCTATTGGTACACCAATTATTATAGCTAAAAATACTCCTGCTATAATTCGCCAAAGACTATATAATGCATGAATAGCTATTGTTTGTGTAAAAATATTGCCCAATCTTTCCATTACCAAAACAGGCGAAGGAATAATTGGTAAATGTACGATTATAGATATAACATACCATAAAATAAGCAATAATATCATTGCAGGTAAATAAAAATGCCATGATTTATCTTTCATTCTTACTACCTGCTTTCTTCAAATAATTTCTTATTTCTTTACTTAGTGAACTAAAGATTTCTCTATCACGAAAATTCTTATCACTAAATAAAGGATTATCGATTATTTTATAAATACCTCCAGGTGCACTAGTCATCACTATTATTTTTTGCCCTAAATATAAAGCTTCTTCTACATAATGCGTAACTAATATAGTAGAAACTTTCTGCTTCTGCCATAAATCAATGAATACATCTTGCATCTCTTCTCTTGTAATAGCATCTAAAGCAGAAAAAGGTTCATCCATTAATAATAAATCAGCTTTTAAAGCAAAAGCTCTAGCTAAACTTACGCGTTGTTGTTGACCACCACTTAAATTATTAGGATAACGATTTAGTAAATTACTTAATCCTAAATTATCTACTAAATTTTGAGGTAAACCTTGTTTAGCTTCTTTTTTTATTTTTAAACCTAATAAAATATTTTCTTTTACAGTAAGCCATGGCAATAATCCATAATTTTGAGGAATAAAACCTATAGTTTGTTTTTTAGGGGAAGGATTTTCGCCATTTATTTGCACTAAACCCTGATAATTTTTTTGTAGTCCTGCCAAAACATTCAATAAGGTAGATTTCCCACAACCAGAAGGGCCAATCACTGCACAAGTTATCCCTGTTGGCAAATTTAAATTAATATCTTCTAATATATTTGTATCATCATATCTTACATAAAGTCTATCTACGGTAATCATTTCGTTAAAATATCACTTACTATATCTTCATAATTATATTTTTCAGTTACTAATTCTTTTTTATTGAGCCAATTTATAGATTTATCCCAATCAGATTTTTCTGGTAATGCAGCTTTCATATATTTTGGCATAACTAAAGCATCTTTAGTTGCTGGTGGTAATCCTGCTGTTTCAATAACTAAATCCATATATTCTTCTTGAGGTGTAGAATTTAAATATTCTATAGCTTTATCATAAGCTCTATACATAGCTTTTATAGCTTCTTTTTTATTTTCTACGCTATCATTTGTAAATACCATTACGCCTGGATTTATTTTCATAGCTTCAGAAGAATTTACTAAATAACTGCCATTTTTTACAGCAATACTGCCCATAGGTTCAGGAAGTACTGCACCATCTAATTTACCATTTTGTAACATTTCTAATCTTGTAGGTATCTGTGGAATTACTGTTTTATTGATATCTGCTTCAGTCATATTGTTTTGTGCAAGCATTTCATCTAAAACAAATTCAATAATAGTATTTTTAGATACGGATATATTCTGACCTTTCATTTCCGCTAAAGATTTAGCAGTATTGCCAGTACCTGCAATTAAACAGTAATTGCCATTAGTAGAAGAAGTTATTTTTACATCAAATCCTCCAGCTTTAGCAAATCCTGCTGCTAGCATATCAGATACGCCACCATCTAAATTGCCACTTTGAAGGGCACTATCTCTATCCATAGCACTTTTAAAATACTGTAGCTCTACGTCTACACCTTCTTCTTTAAAATAGCCTTTTTCTTGAGCAATAATAAATGGTATGGAATCAATGTCTGGCATTAATCCAATTTTTAAAGTTTCTGTTTTTGTATTATCTGCTACTTCTTTTTCATCTGTAGTTGAACCACAAGCTGTGCATAGCATAGATAAAATACAAATTGCTACTAATAATAATTTTTTCAAAGCATTCATTCCTTTCTTATATAATATATGCCTATGCTTAACTATTTAATTAATCCTTTTATATCATATAAAAAAAACTTAATTCATGCAATAAAAAACTGACGCTAATAAATAGCGTCAGTTTTATTTTATCAGCACGAAATATTATTTACCTGCTAATTTTTTATATCCTTCAAGACGTTCTTTTGCATCTTTTTCTGTTTTTGCAAATAATTCATCTGCAATTTCAGGGAATGCACGTTTTAAGGATGTATAACGAACTTCACCTTGAATAAATTCTTGGAAGTTTCCTGTTGGTTCTTTAGAGTCTAAGCTGAATGGATTTTTATCTGTGCCACGTAATTCAGGATTATAACGATAAGTAGCCCAGTAACCAGCTTCAACAGCACGTTTAGTTTCAAGTTGGCTCTTGCCCATACCTGCACGTAAACCATGGTTGATACATGGAGCATATGCAATGATAAGAGATGGTCCTTTATAAGCTTCTGCTTCAGCAATAGCTTTTAAAGTTTGGTTTTTATCGTAACCCATAGCAATCTGTGCTACATATACATAACCATAGCTCATTGCCATCATGCCGATATCTTTTTTCTTAGTACGTTTACCAGTAGCGGCAAATTGAGCAATAGCAGCAGCTGGAGTAGCTTTAGAGGACTGTCCACCAGTATTTGAGTAAACTTCTGTATCGAGAATTAATACGTTAACATCTTCACCAGAAGCAAGTACATGGTCAAGACCGCCATAACCGATATCATAACCCCAACCGTCGCCACCAATGATCCATTGGGAACGTTTTACAAAGAAATCTTTTTTATCATAGATTTCATTTAAGAGTGCATTATCGCCTTTTTCTGCTTCAAGAAGTTCAGTCAATTTTTCAGCACGTTCACGGCTGCCTTCACCTTCATTGATGTTAGCTTGCCAATCAGCAAATGTAGCTTTGAGTTCATCACTGCCAAGACCTTCTTCTAAAGCTTGAGTGATTTTTGAAGATAATGTTTCACGAACAGCTTTTGTTCCAAGGAACATACCTAAACCATATTCTGCGTTATCTTCAAATAAGGAGTTAGCCCAAGCAGGACCTTGTCCTTTATGGTTTTTAGTATATGGCATAGATGGTGCAGAACCGCCCCAAATAGAAGAACAGCCTGTAGCATTAGCTACCATCATGCGATCACCAAAGAGCTGAGTGATGAGTTTTACATATGGAGTTTCACCACAACCAGCACAAGCACCGGAGAATTCTAAGAGTGGTTGTTCGAACTGACTACCTTTGAGAGTAGTTTTCTTCATAGGATTTTTCTTAGGTGCAACTTTTGTAGCATCAACAGCATAATCAAATTCAGCTTGTTTTGCAAGTTGAGTTGCAATAGGTTTCATAGCAAGAGCAGAACCTTTTGGAGCTGGACAAATATCAGCACAGTTACCGCAACCTGCACAATCTTTTGCAGAAATAGTGATTGCAAAATTTAAGCCTTTAGCACCAAGAGCTGGTTTGGATTTCATTGTTTCTGGAGCATTAGCTACTTCTTCATCTGTCATAAGTACTGGACGAATTGCAGCATGTGGACATACGAAGGAGCATTGGTTACACTGGATACATTTATCAATATCCCATTCCGGAACATTAATAGCGATACCGCGTTTTTCATAAGCAGCAGTACCTACTGGGAATGTACCATCTTCAATACCTTTGAAAGCACTTACAGGAAGTTTATCGCCTTCTTGACGGTTCATTGGATTTTGGATATTTTTAATGAAATCAGGAATATTAGCATTTGCATCATCAGCATCTTTAGCATCTTTCCAAGAAGCTGGAACTTCTACTTTATGAAGAGCTTCGATACCTTTGTCGATAGCGCCATTATTCATATCAACGATATGTTGACCTTTTTTACCATAAGAAGTAACAACTGCATCTTTAAGATATTTAACAGCTTCATCAATAGGAATGATATTTGCAAGTTTAAAGAATGCAGACTGCATAACCATGTTAAAGCGACCGCCAAGACCGAGTTCTTGAGCAATTTTAACAGCGTTTACAGTGTAGAAGTTAATATTATTTTCTGCAATATAACGTTTCATATATGCAGGGAGTTTTTCTGTTAATTCTTCATCAGTCCAAAGTGTATTTAACAAGAATGTACCATTTGGTTTTAAACCAGCAAGTAAATCATATTTATCTACATAAGACTGTTGAGAACAGGAAATGAAGTTTGCTTTATTGATGAGATATGGAGACATAATTGGTTTTTTACCAAAACGCAAGTGAGACATTGTTACCCCACCAGATTTTTTGGAGTCATATGCAAAATATGCCTGTGCATACATATCTGTTTTATCGCCGATGATTTTAACAGCACTTTTATTTGCACCTACAGTACCATCAGAACCTAAGCCCCAGAATTTGCAAGCAGTTGTTCCTTCTGGTGTAAGGTCGATATCTTCATGATATTCTGGTAAAGAAGTGAAAGAAACATCATCATTGATACCAATAGTAAAGCCATTTTTAGGAGCATCTTTTTTGAGTTCATTATAAACTGCAAAGATTTGATCTGGAGTAACATCTTTACCACCAAGACCATAACGACCACCAACGATTGTTGGACGTAAATCGCTATTATAAAGAGCGGACTGAATTTCAAGATATAAAGGTTCGCCGATAGAACCAGCTTCTTTTGTACGGTCCATAACAGCAATTTTCTTAACAGTTTTTGGAAGTGCATTTAAGAAATGTTTTACAGAGAATGGTCTGTAAAGGTGAATGGATACAACACCGACTTTTTCGCCTTTTGCATTCAAGTAATCAACAACTTCCATAGCTGTATCACATAAAGAGCCCATAGCAATGATTACGCGATCAGCATTTGGATCACCATAGTAGTTGAATAATTGATAGTTACGGCCTGTTAATTTATTGATTTCAGCCATAGCATCTTCAACCATCTGTGGAACAGCTTCATAATAAGGATTTGCAGATTCTTGACCTTGGAAATAAATATCAGGGTTTTGGCTAGTACCACGAATTACTGGATGATCTGGATTTAAAGCATTATGACGGAATTTATTTACAGCTTCCCAATCAAGCATTTTGCCTAAATCTTCATAATCTAAAACTTCGATTTTTTGAATTTCATGAGAAGTTCTGAAACCATCAAAGAAGTTTACAAATGGTACACGGCTTTTGATAGCTACAAGGTGAGCAATAGCACTTAAGTCCATAACTTCTTGAACACTAGCTTCAGCAAGCATAGCGCAACCAGTTTGACGAACTGCCATAACATCACGTTGGTCACCAAAAATATTAAGAGAAGATGTTGCAAGAGCACGAGCACTTACATGGAATACACCTGGGAGCAATTCACCAGCAATCTTATACATATTAGGAATCATTAATAAAAGACCCTGAGAAGCAGTATAAGTAGTAGTTAATGCACCAGCCTGGAGAGAACCATGTACTGTACCAGCAGCACCTGCTTCAGATTGCATTTCTACAACACGTACTTTTTGACCGAAAAGGTTTTTCTTACCTTTTGCTGCCATTTCATCTACAACTTCTGCCATTGGAGATGATGGAGTAATTGGATAAATAGCTGCTACATCTGTAAATGCATAAGATATATACGCCGCAGCAGTATTACCATCCATAGTTTTCATATGTTTGCTCATATTTTCAAATAAGCTCCCTTCTATATATATATACCCTTTTATAGGCATTTTAAACTATAATACATATTTATGATACAACTTTTTATAATATTTTTCAACTATGAATATACCTTTTATATCTATAATTTATCAGTGGTAAATCCATACTCATATAGAAAATTTTATAAACTATTATCATCTATAAGTTTTAATTCTTCACTAGAAAAAGCTATATTGTCCATTGCTTCCAAATTCATTAAAATCTGTTCTGGCTTTGATGCACCTATCAAAACACTTGTAACTATGTTATCTTTTAAAATCCAAGCCAATGCCATCTGAGCTAAACTTTGACCACGCTGTTTTGCTATTTCATTTAAATTAGCAATCTGTGTTAATTTTTTTTCTGTCAAAATTTCAGCTTTCAAAAATCTTCCATCAGTTTTTATGCGACTATCTTCAGGAATACCTTTCAAATATCTATCTGTCAATAATCCTTGTGCTAATGGGCTAAAAGCTATAATACCTTTATTTAATTTTTGTGCCATTTCCTTCAAGCCATTATTCTCAATAGTTCTATCGAAAATGGAATAACGATTTTGATTGATGATAAATGGACAATGCATTTGAGTTAAAATCTCACTAGCTTTTGCTAAAGTTTCCCCATCATAATTTGATAAACCTACATATAAAGCTTTTCCACTTTGTACTATTTGATTTAATGCTCCCATAGTTTCTTCAAGTGGAGTGTCTTTATCCATGCGATGATGATAAAAAATATCTACATACTCAAGACCCATGCGTTTTAAACTTTGGTCTAAACTAGCAATTAAATATTTTCTACTGCCCCAGTTGCCATAAGGACCTTCCCACATATCATAGCCAGCTTTTGTACTGATTAATAATTCATCACGGTATTTTTTCAAATCTTGTTTTAAAATTCTACCAAAATTTATTTCTGCACTGCCATAAGGAGGACCATAATTATTTGCCAAATCAAAATGAGTTATGCCATTATCAAAAGCAGTGAAACAAAGTTTTTGCATAGTTTTAAAATCATTATTATCACCAAAATTATGCCAAAGTCCCAAAGATACTCTTGGCAATTTCAAACCGCTTTTACCACATCTAACATATTCTAACTTATTATATCTGTCTTTATCTACTATATACATGAAAAACGCCCCTTTACTTTTAGTCAATATCTTTTTTATAATTATCATAATACTAATTCAAGTACGCTTTAAGTCAAGATATTACTATGATAAAGGGGCTTTATTATGGATAAACAATATTCAATTCGTGAAGTATCAGCCAAATTCAATCTGCCAGCTTCCACGCTTCGCTATTATGAAGAAGTAGGCATTTTAACTGATATTCCTCGTAATTCATCAGGCAAACGCATTTATTTAGAAAAACATATCAATCGTTTAAAAACTATCTGCTGTTTTAAAAATACTGGTATGAGTATCGCTCAACTGCAAGAATTTTTTCAATATGAACAGCAAGAACCATCGCACATTGATGATATTTTAAAATTATTAACTAACCAAAAAAATCATATTCTAGAACAATTAGCCAAAATGCAACATGATTATAAACATATTCAAAGAAAATTAGCTTATTATCAAGCTATGAAAACAGCTGTGGATAATCATACTGCATTACCTGATTGGCAAGATTTTAAATGTGATAATTGAAATATTAGCTATAATAATTTAACTAGAAATTTTTCCTTAAATTATTATAGCTTTTTTATTTATAATTTTACTTTCATAGTTTCAGGATTGCACAATTGCATAGGTGTGCCTTCTTTTACTATATTAAAACCTAATTTTTGATAAAAACTAACATTTTTCTTTTCATCAGGCATCAATTCAATATAAAGATAATCTTTATATTTATTTTTTATCATCTTTACTAAATTGCTGGCAATACCTTTACCTTGATATTTATGATTTACCAATACATAATGAATATATGCTGTAAGTATGCCATCATCTAAAGCTCTAGCTAAGCCTACTAATTTATTATTCTCCCATGCAGTAAATACCGTTGGTGAATTAATTAATGCTGTATATAATTTATCAGGATTACTAGCCGATAATTGCCAATCAACAGATAAAAACAATTCTATTATATTTTCTTTCGTAAAATCTTTTTCATCTTTATAAATGATTTCCATAAAATCAAAATCCCTACATCATTCTTTAATTAAAAATTTTTGTACAGCACTGCCATTTAAATAATTACACAAACGACCTTGATAAAGATTTTTTTCTTCCATTTCTTTTACAATTTCATCACGAATTTTCCACCAACCTGTCTGCCAATTACTAAATAAAGTATTTTCAGCTGGTGCTCTACCAATTAATCGCTGTAAAACAATATTTGGAGATAAATGTTCTAAGAAATCAATTACTCTCTTCTTATAATGCTCACAAGAAATAATTTCAAATTCTTTATTCTCATATTGCTGAGCCATTTTTGTATTTTTTACGATATAAAGTGCATGTAATTTCACCTGGTCAACGCCGAGTGCAGAAATCACTCTAGCAGTTTCAATCATATCTTTATCATCGTCCCATGGTAAATCTAAAATCACATGAGTACAACATAATAATCCATAACGCTTTATACGCAATACTGCATCAATATATTCCGCCAAACCATGACCGCGATTTATTTTTTCTAAAGTCTTATAATTTATCGTTTGTAAACCTAATTCTACACAAATATCAATATTTTTTTCTTTGGCAATTCTAGACAATATTTCTAAATAAACATCATTTATACAATCTGGTCTTGTCGCTATATAAATAGCCACTATATCATCACTAGCACATGCTTCTAATACATATTTTTCTAATTGTTCTGGTGGCATATACGTATTACTGAAATTTTGAAAATACGGTATGAATTTTTTCGCCTTATACTTAGGCACTATATGAGCCTTATTCATGCGAATTTGCTCTGTTACGGATAATTCTGGTGGTAAATTTTCATAACCTGCACCAATACTACCGCAAAAAGTACAGCCAAATTTTCCACATGAACCATCACGATTAGGGCAAGTAAGCGGTAACCCTATAGGTAATTTATAAACTTTCTCACCATAACGCTGTTTTAAATAATCGGAAAAAGCATAATATATCATTATAAATTTATATCTCCTTGTTTTATTTCTTGATAAAATACTCCATCATCTTCATAGGCAAAAATCATTGCATTCTCTTTTGCTTTTATTTGACATGATTTCGCTTCATTCATATCATAGGCAAAAACTTCTATCGAAAATTTCTTTTTCAAATCGCGCCATGATTTAAATTGATAATTATTAATATAAGCTAATGCTTTTTCACTCATATAGAAATCATCTGTTACTTTTTTATCTACTTCTTTCCATGGCAACATATCTATTTTTATCTTACCTTTATCTGTCAATAAAGCGTCGAATTTCAATACATTATAAATATATTCTTTATCTTTTATTTTAGAATTTTGCTCAATAAAATCATATAAAAATACATATAAATTCTTAGGAGCGTGTGGTGCTAAATGTAATTTTTTAGCTTGCCAATATTGAGCAAAATCAGCAAAAAATGTATAAGCATCTTGATTATATTGTTTAATTAAATTAATAATCGTATATTTAAAACGGCCAGCATTATAATACAGTTCCAATACATCTACAAAAATCTGTAATTTTCGCATAGTAGCATAATCCATATATTTATTGCTGATTACTTGATATGGTGCTTGTGGCATATATACATAATCATGTTCTTGTATCAAATCATTCATTGCTGCACCTTTTAATAATTTCAAAAAGCCCACTTGAAGCATATCAGCTTGCAATAAATACACATCATTAAAAGATTTTGCAAAAGAAATAATATCTTCATAAGGAAGACCAATGATTAAATCCACATGCAGATGAATATTTCCATAAGCCATGATAGATTTTATATTATTTGTCATTTCTTCCCATGGATTTGCTCTACTTATCTGACCTAGAGTTTTTAAATTCGTAGATTGAATACCTATTTCAAATTGTACTCTACCCTTTGGCATTTTCTTAAGTACAGCCTTGATTTCATCATCAATATGGTGAGCCACTATTTCAAAATGGAAATTAGTTCTACAATCTTGTTTAGCAATAAATTCCAAAATTGGTAAATAATGCTTTTTATCTGCATTAAAAGTTCTATCTACAAATTTTACCTGACGAACATTATGTTTGATAAAATAACTCAGTTCGGCAAAAACTTTATCTAAAGAGCGATATCTTACGCCTTTAGTTGCACAAGATAGGCAATATTTACAAGAATAAGGACAACCTCTTGAACTTTCATAATAAATTATCTTATCCTTTAAATTTTCAATATCGTTATCATCATAAGGGAAAATTATTTCATCTAAATCACTTACAGTAACGGCAATATTCTCATCAATAGTATCATCACTATTTCTCTTTGCTATACCAGCAATTTTAATTTCTTCATTATTTTTTTCATCTAATAAAGCCTGCAATAAATCATGAAAAGCTTTTTCACCTTCGCCACGCACTACAAAATCCACCATAGGAAAATCCTGCATAAATTCTTTTGTAGCATATGAAACTTCTGGCCCGCCACAGATAATCTTACAATTTGGCAATAATCTATGCACAAGTGGCAACAATTGTTTCACTAATTCAATATTCCAGATATAACAAGAAATTCCCAATATATCTGGTCTAGCATCAAATATCTGATTAGCAATATCAATTAAATGATTATTGATAGACACTTCTAGCATCTCTATATCACAAGATAAATCTTGACAATTTTTGTATATATAGCGAATTGCTAATGACGAATGTATATATTTTGCATTTATCGCTGTCAATAAAACTTTCATAAAAAACTCCTCTTATCTCAAATTTTTATCATTTTCATTAAAAAACACAATATCCTAAAATAATACCTATATTATTATATATGTACAATGTATTTTTAGCAAAAACTAATGCAAGCTACTACTATTAATGATATAATAACACTGTTACAATAATTTAGTAACTCTATAAAATTAATAAGGGGAAGTATAAATGAAACTCGTTATAACTGTTATCGGAAAAGACCGTGTAGGCATCATTGCCACTGTAAGTAATGTTCTTGCTGAAAACAAAGTAAATATTATCAGCATCAACCAAAATATTATGAATGGCTTTTTCAATATGGTTCTAATTGCTGAAATGACTGACAAAAACATTAAATTACAGGATTTACAAAAACTCCTCAAAGAAAAAGGTGCTCAGCTTAACGTAGATATCAAAGCTCAACATGAAGATATCTTCAATGCTATGCATACAATCGGCTAATTTTAAATATTCTTTATTAATTAACTAAAGAATTTAGGAGGAACTTTTGTGATTACTATTAATGATATTTTAGAAACTAATCGTATGATAACAGAAAATAAATTAGATGTTCGTACGATTACATTAGGACTTAGTCTTCGTGATTGTGCTCACCCTAATTTAAAACAATTTTGTGATAATGTTTATGACAAAATCACAAAATCTGGTGAATTCTTAGTAAAAACCGGTGAAGATATTTCTAGTGAATATGGTATTCCCATTATTAATAAACGTGTTTCTGTAACTCCTATTGCTATTGCTGCTGAAGCCTGCAAGACAGATACTTACGTTCCTGTTGCTGAAGCAATGGATAGAGCTGCTAAAGAAATTGGTATTGATTTCATCGGCGGTTTTTCTGCTCTTGTTGAAAAAGGTTATACAAATGGTGATAGAATTCTCATCAATTCCATTCCACAAGCTTTAGCTACTACAGACTTAGTTTGCTCTTCTGTAAATCTAGGTTCTACAAAAGCAGGTATCAATATGGACTGCGTTCGTGAAATGGGTGAAGTAGTAAAACGCACTGCTGAACTTACTCGCGACCGTGAAGCTATTGGTTGTGCTAAACTCGTTATCTTCTCTAATGCTCCTGGAGATAATCCATTTATGGCTGGTGCTTTCCATGGTGTTAGTGAAGCTGAAAAAGTAGTAAGCGTTGGCGTAAGTGGCCCTGGTGTTGTAAAACATGCTCTTGAAGATTTAAAAGGTGCAGATTTTACACAAGTTGCTGAAACAATTAAAAAGACTGCATTCAAAATCACTCGTGTAGGTCAATTAGTAGCTAAAGAAGCTTCTCGTCGTCTTGGCGTACAATTCGGTATTATCGATTTATCCTTAGCACCAACACCTGCTGTTGGTGATAGTGTTGCTCATATCTTAGAAGAAATGGGGCTTGAATCTTGTGGTGCTCCAGGTACAACAGCAGCTCTTGCTTTATTAAATGACGCTGTAAAAAAAGGTGGCTTAATGGCTTCCTCTCACGTTGGTGGTTTAAGTGGTGCTTTCATTCCAGTAAGTGAAGACGCTGGTATGATTGATGCTGTAAGCTGTGGAAGTCTTTCCATTGAAAAATTAGAAGCTATGACATGCGTTTGCTCTGTAGGTCTTGATATGATCGCTATCGCAGGAGATACTCCAGCTGCTACAATCTCTGGTATCATCGCAGATGAAGCTGCTATCGGTATGATTAATAATAAAACTACTGCCGTTCGTGTTATTCCTGTTCCTGGTAAAAAAGTTGGCGATACTGTTAACTTTGGTGGTTTACTCGGTCATTGCCCTATTATTAAAGTTCGCAGTGAATATAGTTCTGATGCATTTATTGCTCGTGGTGGTCGTATTCCTGCACCTGTACGTAGCTTAACAAATTAATTTAAAAAAATTTTAAAAAAGTTGTTGACAAACACGTAATATATAGATATAATATTAAATGTTCTCAAGGAACGCGCCCATAGCTCAGCTGGATAGAGCACACGCCTTCTAAGCGTGCGGTCGCAGGTTCGAATCCTGCTGGACGCACCACTTTGAAATCAGAGCCTTAGCAATAGCTAAGGCTTTTTTGTTATCTAAATATAAAATTTTAATTCATAAATAAAAAGAGACTCTATAAATTTTTTATCATTTATAAAGTCTCTTGTTTTTTTATTTAACTTCAATCATCATAGCACGAACTACATTTGGTATATCATATTTTCTTTTCCCTGCACCTATACCAATTTTCTTTATGATAAATTCTTCTGGCAATTTATCTTCTGTTTGAATACCTGCAATAATAGCAGCCCCTGTTGGAGTAATTAATTCCCCTTTTGTCTGTGTATAATGTAATCTTAAACCATGTTCTATAGCAATATTCACTACAGCTGGCACAGGAATAGGAATTTGACCATGTTGACAACGCACAAAGCCTTGACCTTCATATATCTTTGGACAAACAACTCTATCTATATTTAATTTATCTATACATACAGCAGCAGCTACTATATCAACAATAGAATCCACTGCTCCTACTTCATGGAAATGAACTTCATCAATATCTACACCATGAGCTTTTGCTTCAGCATTAGCAATAATATTAAAAATTCTTATTGCAATTTCTTTTGCTCTATCTGTTATTTGTGATTTATTAATTATTTCTACGATTTCTTTTAAACCACGATGTTCATGGTGATGATGATGTTCATGACTATGATTATGGTGATGAGCCTCATGATGTTCACTATGTAAGTAATTCATGTCATGGTCATGATTATCTATATCCAAAATTACATTAAAATCACAAGCATCAAGTGCCATTTTCTTTACACGGCTAATTTCTATTTTATAACCATCTAGCGGTAGTGTTTGTAAATTTTCCATTAAATAATTTTTATCTACGCCTAAATCTAATAACGAAGCTACAAACATATCTCCACTAATACCAGCATAACATTCTAAATACAATATATTATTCATAATCTAGCTCCTTCATCTTCTATCTACATTATATATTAACTGTTAAACTTAACTTTATGTCAATAAAAAAATGAAAAAACCTACTATAATAATTTAAATAAATTTTAAATCATCATAATAGGTTTTTTTATTATTTCATATAATTTTGTGCTTGCTCATTTAATTTTTCTATTACTTCTTCAGATAATAAACGTTCACCATAAGGATAAGCCACTCTATTTTCTTTATCTATATGTCTACGAAGTAAATAAACATAAGACATTGTATTTGTAACTATCGCCAATTTTAATTTTACTGTAGGATCTTTTTGATACGCTTTCAACGCATTTTCCAATTCCCATACATATAATCTAGCTAAATTATGTTCTACAATCATGCCATGATTTACTAAATTATTTGCCATCTCATCTTTCGTTTCAAGCATAGCTTTGAATAAAAGTTCTTCTTCTTTTTGATGATGAGTTTTATCTGCATATACACGGATAAATTCTATAGCTTTTGTATATTCTTCAATAGATATTTCATTTTTTTCCATCAAATCTATTGCCATAGCTTCAAATTTATCTACAAATTTACTGATATTATCATGTTCTTCTCTTAAAATTTCAAATATATTCATCAAATAGCCTCTCCTAAATAACAAAAAATTTATACTCAATTAACAATCATCTAAATTTCATATATCATTATATAATAAATCATATTAAGCATATGTTGTTTTTCCAACATATTTTTAAAAACTTATAAAAAATTTCCATAGTATATACTAAATGATTATAATAAAATAAAGATTAGAGGTGATTTCATGTATAAACGTAAATATAAAGAAAAATTTCCTGTTATTGCCATTTGTTATGACTTTGATTATTGTGAGCCACACACTTGTGATTTTAATCATGAGTTAGGCGAACAAAATAGTCAGCGTATATAGA
>OGXU01000697.1_pt1 | contig 19254 bp, 18 predicted proteins | sample 1576381 | NCBI WGS metagenome assembly OGXU01 (sample SAMEA3541544, study PRJEB24748) | human gut metagenome | biome: human gut; feature: human-associated habitat; material: faeces | place: China | collected 2012 | reverse complement strand
AATGGAAAAAACTTGTTATTGATATTGTTAAAAGTGGTAATTATAAAAATAAAAAAAGTACCTGCTTTTACACAGGTACTAAAAATTCTTATTTAATTTTTTATGCTACTAAGATAAAACTAGAATGTAGTTGTGAATCCTACAGTAGCAGTTGGTTGCCATCTCCAGTTTTGAGCTGAATGAGCACTTGTTTCTACATAGTTTCTATACTCTGCTCCTGCTAAAGCATATACATTTATGAAATCTGTTGCTTGATAACTTAATCTTACAGCTGGATAAGCATATAATGAATATGTTTTATCTCCAGTAGTATCAGCTAATATTTTTTCTTGAGACCAAGTATATGGATCAAATCCTCCCTCAAATACGAAATCAACTGCATAATCTCCATTTGTATAAAGGTTAGTTGTATTATATAAATAAGCTTCTATAGCAACATCAAAATTATCATCATGTAATTTTCCATTTACATCTTTTTGATCTTGACCAAAGAAATGTTGAGTTAAATATAAATTAAATTCTGCTGAAAATCCTGCTGGTAATGTATAAACTGATGATAAGTCTGCTCCTACAAAGCTTTCATAATCAGAATCATTTCCATCTCCCCATACATATCCTACTTTAGGAGATATTTCAAAAGTATTTGTTTTTATAAAATCGTTATTAAATAAATAGTCAGCAAAATCAAATCTAGCAGAATATTCTACATCTTGAGTTCCAGCTGTTTTATTTCTATAGTGTAATCTTGAATTTAAATTAACTTTTGAATCTCCCATTAAACCATGATTATACCAATATCTTACTCTTGTTTCAGTTTTACTATTAGTTCCTTTAGCTCCAGCTTCGTCTAAAGAATTATAATCTCTTACTCTTACTTCTAAAGATTGTTTTTCAGTCATATTAATTTTAGTTTTTAATTCAGTTCTTGAAGAATTATCATTTGAATTCCATAAATTATCATGTCCTTCAGTTTGTCCATAATATCTATAGTTTACATCTACATATCCATTTGGTCTGAATCCTTCTTCTTTATCTCTGTATACGATTACTTCTTTCTCTACTATTTGAACTGGAGCTTCCTCTACTACTACTGGAGCTGGTACAACTTCTTTAGCTGAAGCAGCTGCAGTTACTACTAATAAAGAACCTAATAAAAGTGCTAATCTTTTCATAATTATCTCTCCTTTTTTCATAAATTTTTCTCAAACCCATCACATAATGTGTCTGATATTCTCCCGTTGATATAAATATACCTTATTTTCCTTGATTTGTAAATAGTTTTTTTTATTATTTTATTTTTCAAACACTGATTTTTTCAATATTTTTAATCTAACTACCCTTTCAAATCCTTATTTTTAGCCAATTTTGTCAAGTTTATTTTTTTTATTAAGTTGAAAAAACTTTTTTATTTTTTTATTATATGTTTCATTTTTAATTAATACTTATTTTATTTTACTGAATAAAAACAGGGATTGACCTATGTTAAGTCATATAGCCAATCCCTTTTTCATTTTTTTATATATTTTATACCATTTTATTAGTTTTTTAAATTTATTAAGAACTTTTTATAAAATTTCTTCAACTTTTTATGGTATATTTTTTAATTTAAATCCCACTAATTCTTTTTTATATTACCTTACTAGAAAGTATAATTCCATCCAATTCCAATATCTTGATAGTTATTACTTCCACCTTTTCCATCAAATGTTTGTCTAGTTGCTTTATTTTCATATTTATAATCTTTAAACTCATATCCATAATATCCATATACAGTTAAAGCCTCTGATACTTTGTAAGATGGTCTCAAGTATAATCTTGTTCTTCCAAAGTTATCATAATGTCTATACTCCTTTGTTCCCTTGTACCCTAAATCAGCAGCTAAAGTGAATCTACCTTCAAAGTTTAAATTAAACTTTTCTCCCTTATATAATGGATAATATAATCTAATTTGATGTTCTATATAATCTTCTTGTTCCCCATCTTTAACATTTCCTGCTACCCAGTTATAATTTAAGAAATATCCTGCTTTTAAATCTCCATATTTTATACCAACTGGAAATACTTCAGCTTTATACCAATCTGGAGACCCTACCCCATTTGTATTAGTTGCTTCATACCAAACATCTCCTGATGACCAAAACCAATCATTTGTATATGCCCATCTTGCATAGTGTCTATCATATTCTTTTTGTGCTCTTAATCTATATCCTAATTTTAAATTATCTGATACTTGTTTCCATGCATCTATTTGTAATCTTGCATTTTCGCTATTAAATCCTTTTTCGCTATCCCATGACCAGAATTTTCCACCTTGAACTGCAAATGACCATGTTCCATATTTTAATCCTACTGTATTTGCAAAATAAATACTATCTATATCTCCTACTCCACCATCACTATTTTCTATTTCAATCTCTTGTCCAAAATTTGTTACTTTTAACTCTTCTGCCATAGCTCCTACTGAAATAATTCCCATAGCTGCTAATAATAATGCTAATCTTTTCATAATTTTATCCTCCCAAATTTCCTTTGAAATATTATGTGAAAAATTTATGCCTCCCAACTCATATTTTCCTCACATTTTCATCATAAACTATTTTTTTAGAAAAATCAAGTATTTTTTTTATTTTTTTTGTTTTTTTTACAATCATTTTACATATTTTTTACACTATTTTAAACATATAACCTTTGTTATATCTATTTTTTCCTAAGACAAATCAGCTGTATAATTTTTTTATTTCACAACTATAGTGTGTGTGTGTAATATAATCTTCTTGTATTAATCTACTTGTATTAATTTCCTTCAGCTTTTTGCTTATAGCCCCTATATTTTTTTATCAAGAGCCTCTCAATAATTTTGTTAGCTTCCTCTCCATATTTTCTTTTGCCCTCTCCTCTTTTTTGAATTATTCCTACAAAAAAAGATGAGTCCATAAGAATTTTTAGACTCATCTCAAAAATTTTTATTCCTATCTTAATTTTATTTTTTATACCCTATCACTTTAAAATTTCTTTGATAGAATGACATTCCTACTAAGATAATATTTTCTATTCCTTTATCTCTTAACTCCACATCATATTTTTTACTCTCTATCTGTGCTAAGGCTTCTTCGCTTACTCTTACTAACTCTTCCTCATTTTCTGCTACCTTGAGCTCTATTATCAAGGCATTCTTTTCTTTGCTCTTATCTCGTGGTTCTATCATCAAATCATATCTTCCTCTCCCGCTCTCCCTATTTGAACGTACATAATATTTTCTTCTTAATCCCAACAACATTCCCAAGATAAATACATGATAATGGCTCTCCTTTGAACTTGAGTTAAAATCAAAACAACTTACATTTGTCAGCATAATATTTTCCAACTCATAGCTAAACTCTTCTAGATTTCCCTCTAATAGATACTCTAATGCCTTATCAAATCCATCTATACTTCCTAAAAAATTACTAATAAAATCTCTCTCAAAGAAATAGTGTACCTCTTCATTTGGTATCTTGATACTGTACTTTCCAAAATCTACCTCTTCTACTGGGGTTAAATATCCTGCATTTGTCAATAGATACCATATTTGCTCTGGATTTTTCAACTCATCAAAGTTTGAATATATATCTATTGTTTTATTTATAGTTTCTCTCTGAAATAGCTTTGATAACTCATCAAATATTAAACTATTTGCTTCTCTTAAAACTTTATTTATCAAGCTATTACTTGAAGTATTTACCCAGTATGGCATTATCCTCTTTCTATCCAAAAAATTAGTTATACTAAAGGGATTATACACTCTTACTCCTCCAAAGTTATATCCATTATACCACTTTTGTACCTCTGGCAATCTCTCTTCTAGTTGATATTCCCTCAGAGAATTCTCTACCTCTTTCTCTGTTATCCCAAAATACTCTGCAAAATTTTCCTCCAGTATTGAGTTTACTTTGACATTATTCAATCCAGAAAATATATTTTCCTTAGATATTCTCATTATTCCAGTGAGTACCGCCTTCTTTAGAAAAGGATTTTCTTTCAAAGCACTCCCAAACAGTCCTGTAAAAAAATTCTTTACCTCATCATAATATCCACCCTCATAAGCTGATACCATTGGTGTGTCATATTCATCTATCAACAAAATCACATCTTGTTTGTAATACTCTTTTAAACATTTTGATAAAAAAATTAATGAACTACTGTAATCCTCTTCTTCTCTTTTCCAAATCCTATCAAAAATCTCTACGTTTCTCTCATCTAGACTCTCTCTAATATATTTATATTTCTCAAATAAGTCTGAAATAACTGACTTTATACATACAAACATCTTTTCAACATTGTCTGCCTTAATATCCTTAAAAGATAAAAATATTACTGGATATTTCCCTTGCTCCTCTATTACTGGAGAATTTTCTATATACAAACCTTCAAAAAGTTTTCTATTATTTTCTTTGTTCTCTATATCAAAAAAATATTTTAACATTGACATATTTAATGTCTTTCCAAATCTTCGTGGTCTTGTTATCAATTGAACTTTTGTTATATCTTTTACTATATCTTCTATAAATTTTGTCTTATCTACATAAAAACTCTTCTCTGTTATCAGCTCTTTAAAATCTGATAATCCTATACCTATCCCTCTCATTTTTCTCCCTCCTTCTCCCATATCCAACTATATTATATCATTTTCTCCCAAAAATAAAAAGATGTTAAAGAGTTTCATCTCCTTAACATCTTCTGTATTTTATTGTGATTTCTAATCACATACTAGGGTTTCTATATTATCAAATTAGAAAGTATATCTCCATCCAACTAAGATATCTTGATAGTTTTCTTTTCCTGCTCCAGCATAGAACTCTCTCTTATCTCCTTCTTGATAGTCGAAATCTCTCCACTCATAAGCATATTGTCCATAAACATTTAAGCTTTCTGTAACTTTATAATCAAATTTTACATAAAGTCTTGTTCTTCCAAAAGAATCATATTCTCTATATCCTGCATGCTTATCTGCTCTATCTTTTCCATCATTATTCCAATCTTGTTCTTCAGCTATTGTAAATCTACCTTCAAAAGATAATCCTAATTTTTCTCCTTGATATAGTGGTGCATATAATCTAATTTGATGTTCCATCTCTGATTCATAATGATTATCTGTTGCTTCTGAACTTCCTAAAGCTCCATAATATTGGAAATAATATCCAACTTTAACTGGTCCTACTTTAACTCCAATAGGTAAAGTTTCTGCTTTTATATAATCAGGTGTTCCATTTTTTCTTCCTACATCAGAATCATCATTATTTGATTCATACCATACATCTCCCCAAGAGAAGAACATGTTGTTGCTTCCATTGTAATCCCATCTTGCATAGTATCTATCATAATCATCTTGAAGTCTTAATCTTGTTCCTAATTTTAAATCTGGAGTTACTTTTTTCCACACATCCATTTGAAGTCTTCCATTATCACTGTGAGCTCCATCTCCATCAAAATCTACTGACCATTGTTTTCCTGCTGTTAATCCAAATTGCCAATCTCCATATTCTAAGTTTACATTATTCCATAGCCATACATCATCAAATGTTTGATTTCCATTTTCGTTTTCTATTTCGATTTCTTGTCCAATGCTTGTTACTTTTAATGTTGGTGCTTCCGCCATAGCTCCTACTGAAACTATTCCCATTGCTGCTAATAATAATGCTAATCTTTTCATATTATTCCCTCCATAATTCTTTCATTGCTTCCCAGCTAAGCCAATTTTATGAAATAAATGTGATAATAAATTACAATTTTTATGTTAAAATATTATTTTTTTGAACTTAATTTCAACATATTTTTTTCACTAAAGTATTTCTACCCTATATTTTTTCTATATTTTCATCACTATATTTACAAATTATTTTCCCTTAATTTTTTTATATAAAATGTACTTTTTTTAAAATAATTGTTGACTTACAAAATAAAATGAGGTATCATAATATTGTAAAAAGTAATGTTCACGAGTACAAAAATGTTTTTATTTGATGGAGGGGTATCATGAAAAAAATTTTATTTGCTGCAATAGTATCATCACTTATCTTAGCTGGATGTTCATCTACAAATGTTGTTGAGAGAAAAAATGTAGATAGAAAAATCACTTGGGAAGTAGGAGGACATTTACCAGCACAAAAAGGATATGAAAAAAATATAGGTACAGCTGGTGTACTATATGGTTCTCTTGAAGGAAAATACATAGTTGTTGGTGGAGGAGCTAATTTCCCTATAAAACCTGTTGCTCAAGGTGGACCTAAATTTTTATACTCAGATGTTTATGTATTAACAGAAAATAATGGAGAGGTTACAGTTGTAGAGCATACTAACCTACCTCACGAAATAGGATATGGAGCTTCTGTTACTACTCCTACAGGAATTTATTATATAGGTGGAGCAGCTAATGCTGAGCAAGACAATGATATCTGGTTCTTATCTATGAAAGATGGAAAATTAGATATGAAAAAAGTTGGAGATTTACCTTTCACATTCCAAAATGGTGGAGCTGTTGAAAAAGATGGAAAACTTTATGTACATACAGGAAAACAAGCTGGACAAGCTTCTAATAAATTCTACTCTTATGATTTAACTACTCAAGAAGTTAAAGAATTAGCTCCAGTTCCTGGAGAAACTAGAACTCAATCTGTTTCTCAATTATTAAATGGAGAGCTATATGTATTTGGCGGAGGAAACTCTAAAGCATTTGTAGATGGATACAAATATAATTTTGAAACTAATACTTGGACAGAGGTTGCTCCAGTTGTAATCAATGGAAAAGAAGTATCAGTATTAGGAGCTAACTCTGTAAAATTAAATGAAAGTGAAATGATGGTAATTGGTGGATTTGAGAAACAACTTTGGAATGATGCTAACTACTATCTAGGAAACTTAAAAGGAGAAGAATTAGCTAATTATAAAGCTAAATATTTTGGAGCTGATCCTTATGAGTTTGGATGGAATAGAGATGTATTAGTTTACAATGCTGATACTAATACTTGGAAAACTATTGGTGAAATTCCATTTGATGCACCTTGTGGAGAAGGGCTAGTTTTATTAGGAAATAAAATATTCTCTATCAATGGAGAAATCAAACCAGGAGTAAGAACTGACAGAGTATTTACTGGAACAATTATAGCTAAATAGGATTATTTTCTATAAATCTCTCGTGAAAATAACTAGTTATTGTTTAACAATAGCTAGTTATTTTTTATTTCTTCAAATTTTATTTTCATCTCTCTTTCATATCTAAATATCTATTTTTTATTAGAAAAGAAAAAGAGATAGAGTTGACAACTAGGGTAATCAACTCTATCTCTGGGGGGAGAGATTTTTATGTCTTTATATATTAATGTTATTATTAGCGTTTTTCCCTCTTGGGAGAGAGGGAATATATTTTATTGGGGAAAGTTTATGAAAAAATTATCATTATTATACTATTTAGACTTTATTAGTCATAAAAAAGTTTAAATATTTTTTATTTTTTTATAAGTAATTTATTTTTTCTTATCTTTTATTACTTATACTATTTAGACTCAAGAGCTTAAAAAAAAGTTTAAAAGTTTTAAAAAATTTTTTAAATAAAAAACTCCAGCTTTTACACTGGAGATTTTTATTATAATACATTATATTTTTCTATCATAGTTTTCATTCTATTTAATGTTCTTGTTTTTCCAATTATAAATAGAACGTTGTATAGGTCAGCACCTCTAGCTTGTCCTGTTATTACAGCTCTAAGTGGCATATAAACCTTAGCTGGTCCCTCTCCTATCTCTTCTAAAGTAGAGTGTAACATCTCTTTAGCTTCCTCGATAGTGAAATCTTCTTTTTCCCAAGCTTCAAGTTTTTTCATAAATAATTTTATAGACTCTTTTCCAACTGGGTCAAGTATAGACTCATTAAGTTTTTCTACACTCTTTCTCTCTTTTTTATTCATATCTTCAGTTACTACTGGAAGTTCAAATGTATCTTCAAAGTAAACTGCAGATTCTTTAGCTATCTCTTTTAATGTTTGAGCTGACTCTCTTAAGATTTCTACTATCTTAACAAGAGCTCTATACTCATGCTCAGATACCTCTTCTCCTACATATCCTAATTGTCTAAAGAAAGGTATAGCTAAGTCTGTTAACTCATTTATATCTTTCATTCTCATATGGTGATTATTTACCCAACCAAGTTTTACAAGGTCAAATACTGGTCCTCCAAGAGAAACTTTGTCTATGTTGAAGTTATCAACAAATTCTTGTAATGAGAATATCTCTTTATTTTCTCCAAATGAGTATCCCATTAATCCTAAGAAGTTTACTATTCCCTCTTTTAAGTATCCCTCTTCTTTATACCATATTAATGATACAGGATTTTTTCTCTTAGATATTTTTGTTCTATCAGCATTTCTAAGTAATGGCATATGAATAAACTCTGGTTGCTCCCATCCAAATGCTTTATATAATTGAATATGTTTAGGTGTAGAAGCTATCCACTCCTCTGCTCTTATAACGTGAGTTATTCCCATTAAATGGTCATCTACTACGTTTGCTAGGTGGTAAGTAGGGAATCCATCAGCTTTTAATAATACTTGATCATCTATTTTATTGTTTTCAAATACTATATCCCCTCTTAATCTATCGTGGATAATTGTTTCTCCTTCATAAGGCATTTTTAATCTTATTACATATGGTTCTCCAGCATCTAATTTAGCTTGAATCTCTTCTGGAGTTAATGAACGACAGTGTCCATCATATCCAGGAGCTTTTCCCATAGCTTTTTGTCTCTCTCTTAATTTATCAAGTCTATCTTGAGTACAGAAACAATAGTAAGCTCCTCCTTGCTCTACAAGCTTTTTAGCATAGTCTCCATATAGGTGAAATCTCTCAGATTGTCTATATGGTCCATACTCTCCTCCTACATCTGGACCTTCTGCATAGTTTAATCCTAACCAGTGAAGAGCATCAAATATCATTTGCTCTGAACCTTCAGTATATCTATTTTGGTCTGTATCCTCTATTCTTAAGATAAACTCTCCATTGTTAGAATTAGCAAATGCTAAGTTGAATAGTGCTATATAAGCAGTTCCAACATGAGGGTCTCCAGTAGGTGATGGAGCTATTCTTGTTCTTACTTTTTTTTCCATTGTATCCTCTCCCATATAAATAATAAATAGTTTTCTCTAAATTTTATCACAATTTTTAATTTTTTTAAAGAGTTATTTCATTTTTTTAAGAAGAAATTGATAATAACCGTATTTCTAAGAAAAGAAAACTCAAAGAATTGTGAAAATTACGGAGAGAAGTTAGATTAACTCAGCGAAACTGAACGCTAAAAAACGCAACTGTTTGAACGAAGTGAGTTTTGCGTTTTTAGTGAAGTAAGCAATAGTTAATCAACTTCTTATAGTATGGAATAATTCTTAGTTTTCTTTTTAAGTTAGCTAAAAGAATTTTTTTATCTATTTTTATTCCATCTCAAATATCCATTAATAAAAATATCAATATCTCCATCCATTACAGCTTTAATATTTCCAGATTCACAATTTGTTCTGTGGTCTTTTACTAATGTATAAGGCTGGAATACATATGAACGTATTTGGTTTCCCCAACCTATATCACTTTGTTCTCCTTGTAACTTTTTAAGCTCTTCCTCTTTCTTTTTCATCTCTAACTCTATTAGTTTAGATTTTAAAAGCTTCATAGCAGTCTCTCTATTACTTAATTGAGATCTCTCTCTTTGACAAGTAACAACTATGCCTGTTGGGAAATGTGTGATTCTGACAGCTGAGTCAGTCATATTTACGTGTTGTCCCCCTGCTCCACTAGCTCTATATGTATCTATTCTAATATCTGATGGGTCGATATTTACCTCAATACTATCATCTACCTCTGGTACTACCTCAACTGAAGCAAAGGAAGTATGTCTTTTTTTATTAGCATCAAAAGGAGATATTCTTACAAGTCTATGTACTCCCTTTTCACTCTTTAGATATCCAAAGGCATTCATTCCCTCTACCATAAAAGTTATTGATTTTATCCCTACGCTATCCCCAGGCATAAAATCCATCTCACTAATCTTATACTTTTTGTCACTACACCATCTTGAATACATTCTATATAGCATATCAGCCCAGTCACAAGCCTCTGTACCACCAGCTCCAGAGTGTATAGTAACTATTGCATTATTTGAGTCATACTCCCCGTCTAATAGAAGTCTAGTATCAAAATGTTCTACATCTTTTCCTAAGATAATATGTTTCTCTTCTAGTTCCTCTTGAAAATCAGTTTCTCCCTGTTCTACAAACTCTATTAGTACCTCTTCATTTTCAAGCTCTGCCACCAAGTTTTTAAACTCAGCTACTAGCTCCTTCTCCCCATTCATCTCTTTTATTATAGCTGAACTTATTCTTTTATCACTCCAGAAGTTATCCTCCATAGTTTTTTTCTCAAGCTCTGCTATCTTATTTTCTCTTTTTTCTAAGTCAAAGAGACCCCCTAATATCTTCTATCTTTTTTTTGTATTCAGAAAACTCTCTCTTTATATCTAGTATATCCAAAATACCCTCCTATAATCCTAATTTTCTTTTTACATCTTGTAAACTCATCAAGCTATAAATCTCTCCATCAATAGAAACATTTGGTCCTTTTGTACATCTTCCAAAACATCTTTTATTTGAAAGCATAATCTTTCCATCTTTAGAAAGACCATTGCTATCTACCTCTAATATTTTTACAAGCTCATTGTATATCTCTTGTCCACCTGCTGGTCCACAGCTCATACCAGTACAAACAGCAACCTCTTTTACATTACTTACTCTGTTTCTAAATTTAGGATAAAAATTTATAGTATTTTCAATGGAAATCTCCATAAGCCCTGTCTTATCAGCTATAAATTTTTGGACTTCTTTAGGGATAGAATCAATTTTTTCTATTACAAAATTAAGTATCTTTACATCATCTTTTTTATCTCTAAGATTTTCAATAAACTCTTCTAATTCTTTATAAAACTCCTTATCTACCATAATTACTCCTCTCTTAAAATAATTGCTACAGCAGTAGCATACTCTCTTGAATGAGAGATAGATAGCTCTACTCTTTTACCTTTCATTTTATCTTTCAAATCATTTTTAAATATTACTAGAGGTTTTCCTATATCATCATTTAATATCTCTATATCTATGAGATTAAATCCCCTCACACCAGTACCCATAGCCTTTGATATAGCCTCCTTAGCTGAAAATCTTCCTGCATAACTAGCAATTTTTCCAGCTCCTTTTTTTTCTATAAGCTCTATCTCAGCCAGTGTATACACTCTTTTTTTAAAGCTCTCATTTTGTATAGCCTTCTCTATTCTAGCTATCTCTACAATATCATTTCCTATACCTAATATCATCTTATACCTTTTCAAATACATCAATATTTACATCAATAGTAATCTCTAAGCTATCTAAAGAGAACAATCTCTCTACTCCATCTTTTGGACTTCTCCACTTATATGGTGTCATATCAAAAAGATTTCTTATACTCTCATTTTCAGTAATAAAAGATTTTCCTGTACAGTTGACAGTTTTACAATGTTTAAATATTTTTAAATCTTCAACTGGAGAGTAAAACTCAGTTCTCACATTTTCATAGACTACCTCTTTTAATTCTATTAAGTGTTTTTCTCCAGTAGAAACTACTATCAACTTTCCACCATTTTTTAAAACTCTCATCTTCTCTTCTGGAACAATTTTAGCAAACATACAGATTACAAAGTCCATACTCTCATCAGCCAATGGAATATTCATAGCACTAGCCACTAACCAATCTATATTTTTATATGTTTTAGCTGCACTTATGATAGCTTCCTTAGAGATATCTATCCCTATTATATTACTCTCTACTCCTAGATTTTCTAAAAACTTTTTAATATTCCCTGTATAATACCCTTCTCCACAACCAATATCTAAAATATCTACACTCTTTTTATCTCCTAGATTTTCAAGGATAAGAGAGTTTACTCTATCTGATATTATTTTGTAGTAATCTTTTTCTAAAAATCTCTTTCTACTAAGTACCATCTCCTTGTCATCTCCAGGAGTTTTACTATGTTTTTGGTTAGAAAGCAATAGATTTAGATACCCTTGTTTTCCCATATCAAAAGAATGGTTATTTTCACATCTATAAGTTTTTTCATTTCTAATTAAATCTTTTTTACAAACAGGACAAATTATCATTTTTTCCCCTTATATCATCTTATAAGCTTTTTTAGTATTTTCATTAGTAGCTTTAGCTACCTCTTCTACAGAAATTCCCTTTATCTGTGCAATTTTTTCAGCTACATATTGAACATATATAGGTTCATTTCTCTTTCCTCTATGAGGAGTAGGAGCCATATATGGACAATCAGTTTCTAGTATCAATTTATCTAGTGAAATATTTTCTACAACTTTAACTAAAGTTTTAGCATTTTTAAAAGTAAGTACTCCACCTATTCCAAGATAATATCTATCTATTACCTCTTTAGCAGATTCTACTGAACCAGGATAGCAGTGGAATATTCCTCCCACATCTGGAAACTCTTTTAAAATAGTTAAAGTATCTTCCATAGCATCTCTAGAGTGTATTACAACAGGTTTTCCTACACGTCTAGCTAATTCCATCTGTCTTCTAAAAAATTTTTGTTGTACCTCTTTAGGTTGAGTCATCCAGTGATAATCCAGTCCTATCTCTCCTATTGCTAAAACTTTTTTATCACTAGCCAACTCTTCTAACTCTTTTTCTACCTCATCAGAATACCCCTCTATATCAATAGGGTGTACTCCAACTACTGCATATATAAAATCATTCTCATTGGCATATTTTACACTTCTTCTACTACTCTCTATATCATATCCAATATTTACAGCAAACTCTAAATTCTCCTTTATTCTCTCTAAAACCTCTGCTCTATCCTCATCAAATTGTTCATTATCTAAGTGAGCATGCGAATCTATCAACTTCATACTACTCTCCTAATGATTTTCTTAAACTGTCTAAAAATCTACAAAGATGAAATCCATCACAAACAGAATGATGTACCTGTATAGATATTGGCATTAAATATTTTTCTCCATCTCTATAATATTTTCCAAGAGTAAAAATTGGAAGTAAATATCCATATCCCTTTTGTAGATTGAGATTAAAGCCCTCAAAACTTTCCCAAGATATCATTGAAACAGGAAAACTGTTTATAGGAATATTCGGCTTCCCTTCCATCTCCAAATTTTTCCCATATTTTTCAATATCATCTCTATAATTTTTACAAAATACCTCATAATCTTCTGAGTATTCAGTCCAAATATTTGAAAAAGTTTCACTCTCTTTATGAAAAACTGTATAACAAGGTAACATCTCATCAAAATATCCTACTTTTCCCTCGCTATCTAATACAGTTCTAAACTCTTCATATCTATTTACTATTTTTGTTATATGGTAAAGCATAGTTGGATATATCTTTTTTTGCTCTGTCACTATCTTAGTAACATCTAATTTAGTTGTCATACTATAAGTACAAGGAATATCATCTAAATAGTGTCTATAGTGAGCTTTTCTCTTCCAATTCTCTATATCTATATAGTTAAATTTCATCCTCTTTCTCTCCAATAAATAATATTAAATAATTATCTAGCTTACATATCTTAATGAGAGAAAACTCAAAGAATTGTGGAAATTATGGAGAGAAGTTAGATTAACTCAGTGAAACTGAACGCTAAAAAACACAATAAGTCAAAGACTTAACCCTTGTATTTTTAGTGAAGTAAGCCATAGTTAAACAACTTCTTGTAGTCTGGAACAATTCTTTGTTTTCTCTTCAAAAAAAGATAAATAATTATTTTAAAATCTCTGAAAAATCTTCCTCTTTAAATTTATATTTTTTTCCACAGAAGTGACACTCTGCTTCTAACTCTTTCTCTTTACTAAATATATCCTTTAATTGCTCTTTTCCTAAAGTTATAAGTCCTCTATAAAATTTATCACTTGAACAATTACAGCTATATTTTACATCTTTTTCTTCTAATATTTCATATGGCTCTACTAATCTTTCATAAGTTTCATCATTCATATCCTCATATAAAAGCTTTGCTATTCTCTTTATATCCATTCCACCAGCCATAAGTTCTGTCATAGGTCTAATAGCTCCTATTTTTTGCTCTAAAGCTGTTATAAATTCATCTTCTGCTCCTGGAAGAAGTTGAATCATATATCCCCCAGCATATTCTACTGTATTTTCATTTTTTAACTTTACTCCCAATGCTATTACAGTTGGAGTTTGTTCAGAGTTATAAAAATAATAAGCTAAATCTTGAGCTATCTCTCCAGAGTTTATCTCTGATAATCCTACATATGGCTCTTTTAGTCCCATATCTTTGATTATTTTAAGTATTCCTTGTCCTACTAATCCTCCTACATCTGATTTCCCATTATCTTTTAAAGGGACATCAGCAGTTGGATTTGATAGATACCCTTTCACTCCTCCATTGGCATCTGCAGTTACTACCATATTATTTAATAATCCATTTGTATCTGTTCTAAGAGTTAGTACATCATTTCCTTTTAATGTACTTCCCATTATTACCCCTGCTGTAAGTAATCTTCCAAAGGCGTCAATAGCTGTTGGACTACACTTATGAATATTTTGCGCCTCTTGAACTATATCTGTTGTATCTACAACAAAAAATCTAGCATTTTTACTTACTCCTCTTATTAGTTTTCCCATTCTTGTATCACTCTCTTTCTAAAATTTATCATATTTAATAATTGTTTTATACTTTCTATAATTTTTTTCACTCAATACTTTCATCAAGTCTAAATTACTATTGATTCTACCATTTTTATTTAGGTATTTTCTAATATCTTTTATCTCTTTTTTATCAAAACCATAGTACTCTAAAAGAGTATCATTAGCTTCGTTTATATAAAGAGGTTTTTTCTCTATCTGAGTCTTTATCATAAGTTTTTTTCTTAACTTATCAAAGGTAGCTTGTCCTATTCCTTTTATTCTTTTTAACTCATTTAGATTTTTAAATCCACCTGTCTGCTCTCTATACTCCACAATAAGCCCAGCTAACCTTGTTGTCACTCCAGAGTTAGACATCTCCTCTTTAGATGCAGTATTTATATCTAAATACTTACTATTTTCATCTAAAATATTATCACTCATTATTATATCAAAACTCTCATTATTTTCAAAAGGATTTCCATAAGCTATTCCAAAATTTAAAAGAATAACAAATAAAACACTTAAAAACTTTTTCATAAAGCTCACCTTATTTTTTTAATTTTAAAAATAGTTCTTTCTTAGCTTCCATTCTCTCACTCATCTCTCTAATATATAGAGCTGGGTCTTTAGGATTTACATATCTTTCAATATAATCTCTATACTCATTTTCAGGTATTACAATCTTAGTGATAGCTCCACCACCTAGTCCCATAGTAGATTTATTTTCCTCTATCATCTCTATGTTAAAAACTGATTCACAACCAAGTTTTGAGTATCCAATATTCTCTCCCCACTCCATAATATTTTTCTGTCTGTACATATAGTAAGGATGTATATCTTTTTTCTCTACCAATCTCTTTATTGCCTCTGTGATAGTTTTTCCATCTAACTCCACTCTATCTTGGCTCTCCTTAAATAAGTTTGAAGCTCTTTTGAAAGCAAGAGTATGAATTGTCAAGTTCTCTATATCAAATTTTTCCAATTCTCCAAGAGTATATAGTATGTCTTCAGTTGTTTCATCAGGAAGTCCTACAATAATATCCATATTTACAATAAAACCTAACTCTTTAGCTTTTCTAAAATATTTTTCAAAATTTTCTCTATCAAATTTTCTATTTACTTTTTTAAGAGTTTCTACTTTAAATGTTTGAGGATTTAGACTTATTCTATCCACTCCATATTTTTTAGCTATCTCTAATTTTTCATCAGTTAGAGTGTCCTCTCTTCCAGCTTCAAATGTAAACTCTCTTACATCACTCATATCTATATGAGTATTTACAGCTTTCAATACATCTTCTAAATCTTTTTCAGTAAGAGTACTTGGAGTTCCTCCACCGATATATAGAGAAGAGATTTTAAAGTTTTCCTCTCTTAAAAACTTTCCTGTAACCTCTATCTCATCAAGAAGAGTCTTTACAAAGTCATTATAATATCTTCCAACTCCACTTCCTATCTCATATGAAGCAAAAGAGCAGTACTTACACTTTGTTGGACAAAATGGGATTCCAATATATAGATTAATATGTTTTCTATCTAAAAACTCTAACTCTTTTTTTACTACCTCAATAAGTAATTCTATCTTTTCTCTACTTACTAACAAAAACTCTTCCATTATTTTTTTTATCTCTTCATATCCATAACCTAATGCTAAAAGTCTTCTCACTACCTTAGTAGGCCTTACTCCCATTAGTCCACCCCAAGAGTATTTTTTACCAAAGAATTTTAACATAAGTATCTTTGTCATTGTTATCTCTTGGTCTTCAAATTTTCCATTTTGGTCTGGATATCTAAAGAATTCTACTCTTCCATCTATCTCTAATCTAACTACTATATCTCTGCTTTCTCTCTCTATCTCTATATCTAAATTTTTATCCAAAGCCTCAGGAACCATTACCCTTGCAAATTCCTCTATACTTCTATGATTCATTTGAAAATTTGAATTGATTATCACTTTCTCCTCCAACTACCTTAAATTATCTATATACTCTTCCTTAGAAATTATATTTTGAGAATATAAATCCTCTAAATAATTTCTCATTAAAATCATTCCCATTTTTTTATTACTCTCTATCACACTATCTATTTGATTGAGCTTATTTCCTAAAATTAAATTTGATACTGCTGGAATAGATAACAATATCTCATAAGCCCCTCTTCTTCCATTTTTAGTTCTTACTAACCTTTGACTAACTATTCCCTTTAATGTAGTAGCTAGTTTTACTCTTATCTCATTTTGCTCTTCAGCAGGAAAAACATCTACAATCCTACTTATAGTTTCACTAGCACTATTTGTATGCAATGTTCCTAACACTAAATGTCCTGTTTCACTAGCTGTAAGAGCTGCTGCTATACTCTCCCTATCTCTTAGCTCACCTACCATTATCACATCAGGATCCTGCCTCAATACACTTTTTAGTCCTTGAGCAAAAGAGTGGGTATCTCTTCCAATCTCCCTCTGTCTAATAAGAGATTTTTTACTCTTAAAAAGATATTCAATAGGGTCTTCCAATGTAATGATATTGAGATTTTTAGTACTGTTTAGCTCCTCTACCATAGAAGCTAATGTTGTGCTTTTACCACTTCCACTAGGTCCTGTTATTAAAATAAGTCCCTTTTTACTCTCTATCAATTTTTTTAATATTTTAGGTAATCCTAACTCTTCCATAGATTTTATACTATTTTCAATGAGCCTTATTGATATTCCAATATTACCTCTCTCCCAATGAAAATTTCCTCTGTACCTTAAATTGTTAGAATCTTCAAAACTACAATCTAACTCTCTATTTTGATAAAAAATATTTCTTTCTCTCTCACTTAAAATCAAATCTACAATGAGAGATAGAAATCTTTTATTTACAAGCTCATCTCCTATCTTAATAAGCTCGCCATTTACTCTAAATGTTGGTAATTCTCCATATACTAGGTGTATATCTGATGCTCTTTGTTCCCTTGATAATGTTAAAAGTTCTTCAAATAACATATTACCCCTCCATTTATTCAGTTAGTGTGCAGACTTTACTCTATATTATACCATTTATTCTCCATTCTTCAAATAGAAAAAAAATTACTAATATGTTATAATAAAAATAAAAAATTGAGGTGGTACTTTGTCTTATAAAATTATTTTTACAGATTTAGATGATACTCTTTTAAATTCAGAGAAAAAAATCTCTCAAATTGATAAAGAAGCTATAATGAAGGCTCAAGAGGCTGGAATAAAATTTGTTCTTGCTTCTGGTAGACCTACTTTTGCTATGTATGATTTAGCTAAAGAGTTAGAGCTTGAAAAATATGGAAGTTTTATTCTATCTTTCAATGGTTCTATCATTACAAATTGTAAAAGTGGAAAGCATATTTTTGAAGAGAGTCTTACAAAAGAGGATTTACATTTGATGTACGACTTTGCTAAGGAAAACAGTTGTCATATCCTTACATATATTGATGATGAAATTATTTCTGAAACAGAGAGTGAATATATAGATGTAGAGGTTACTCTTACAAAAATGCCTCACAAAATTGTTAAAAATTTTAAAGAGGCTGTAAATAAACCAGCAGTAAAATGTATGATATTAGAAGAACCAAGTTATTTAAAAGAGGTAGAGAAAAAATTAAAAGAAAAGTATGGGGATAAATATAGTATAGCTATCTCTAAACCTTTTTTCTTAGAGGTTACAAAACTTGGGGTAGATAAAGGTGTGGCTCTAAAAAATTTAGTAGAAACTCTTGGTATGAAAATAGAAGAGAGTATTGCTGTGGGAGATTCATATAATGACTTACCTATGTTAAAGGCTGCTGGACTTGCTGCTTGTGTTGAAAATGCCAATGAAGATATCAAGAAAGTTTGCTCTTTCATATCTAAATCTAACGATGAGGGTGGAATGGCTTATTTAATTGAAAATTTAATTTTTAATAAGAGGTAAAAATGGAGATTAGATTATTAATAGAAAAAGATATAGATGAGATGGCTAAGCTTTATGTTAAGAGCTGGAGAGCTACATACAATGGAATAATTCCAGCTAAAATTTTAGATACTATTACTGTAGAAAAATTCAATCCTATTTGGAAAAATTATATAACAAAGGATAACAATGGTATTTTTGGAGCTTTTGAAGGAGATATTTTTTTAGGATTTGGTGCGTTTACTCCAGATAAAAATATGGAGTCTACTCTTTACTTAGATTCTTTACATATGAAAGATGAATATAAGGGAAAGGGAATAGGAACAAAAATAATAAATCAACTAAAAGATTATGCTAGAGAAAAAGGATACAAAGGTATCAGTGTTTCTGTAATGTGTGGAAATGATAGAGCTAAAAATCTCTATACAAAATTAGGAGCTATTCACTTAAATTACTATACTGGATATGAAATACAATGTGAAAAACTATACTGGGAACTATAAGAAAATTTTAAATTAAAATCTAAAAATAAAACAATTTAATAATTATTCAAATAATATTAACTAAAAAACTCAAAGAATTGTGTAATTTATGAAGAGAAGTTAGATTAACTCAGCGAAAT
>OGXU01000695.1_pt1 | contig 19300 bp, 10 predicted proteins | sample 1576381 | NCBI WGS metagenome assembly OGXU01 (sample SAMEA3541544, study PRJEB24748) | human gut metagenome | biome: human gut; feature: human-associated habitat; material: faeces | place: China | collected 2012 | reverse complement strand
TAGAACCGGATGCTATGCATGGTTGTGTATGTTTGGAGGCAGGTGTGCTTATTGATAGCTTTGCTCCGATGCGCGCTGATTTTCTGGTTAAACCTAAACCTTGAAATAGGTAGTAAAACTGTCCGGTTTGTGGCATATATTGTTTCTGAATACAATTTGTACACCTGTTGGATATTCGGTGGGCAGGCTTTGCTTTTTTATGCTTCCTACATTTGTGATGTTTTACTAAAAGTATTAATTTTTATTTAATCAAAAATCTGTTTATTTATGAGAAACAAAGTTTGGTTATTAGCGTTAACTTTGTTAGTTGTGTATTCGGGCAGGGTCTCGGGAAATGATAGTCATTTTCGGTCAGCCTTGGTTGCACAACAAGTTAACAAAAAAGTTGTGACCGGTGTCGTATCAGACGATATGGGCCCCGTGATAGGTGCAACAGTCTCAGTGAAAGGAACCACAAACGGCGTAGTGACTGATTTGGACGGGAATTTCAAACTGACTGTACCGGTAGGTGCTACTCTTGTGATTTCCTTTATTGGCTATGAAGATAAGGAGATTGTTTATAAGGGCGAACCTCAGTTAAACGTGAAGTTGAGTGAAAATGTGACCGCCTTGGAAGAGGTACAGGTCATTGCCTATGGTAGTGCTAAAAAGGTGACTATTACAGGTGCTCTTTCATCGGTGAAATCGGATGAAATTATGAAATCTCCGGTTGGGAGTATCGCGAATGCTCTTAGCGGAAAAGTGCCTGGTTTATCTAGTGTGCAGTCTAGTGGACAACCAGGAGCGGACGATGCGACGATATACGTACGTGGTGTCGGCTCTTTGTCTACCAATCTCTCTTCCCCTTTATGTCTGGTAGATGGTGTTGAGCGTTCTTTCTCTCAGTTGGACCCTAATGAAGTAGAAGACATTACTGTATTGAAAGATGCTTCGGCTACAGCCGTGTTTGGTGTGCGTGGTGCAAATGGCGTGATATTGGTGACTACCAAGCGTGGAAGTGAAGGAAAAGCAAAGGTTTCTTTTTCTACTAGTGCAGCTTTACAGCTACCGACTCGTATTCCTGATTTTGCTAATAGCTATGATTATGCAAACGCCTTTAATAATGCGCAGTTACGTGATGGAGTTTTGGAGGAAAATTTGACCTTTACTCCCGAAATGCTAGAAGCTTTTCGCACACATAGCAATCCAATAATGTATTCCGATACAGATTGGACGGATATGTTGATAAAGAATTCGGCATGGCAGACACAACATAATTTCAATATATCCGGTGGCTCCAAGCGTGTTAAATACTTTGCATCGTTGGGTATCTATACACAAGATGGGCTATTCAATATGTTTGATACGGGCGATTATGATTCCGGGTTCAAATACAATCGATACAATTATCGTGTCAACATGGATGTAGATGTAACGAAAACAACATCTATGAAGATTAATCTGGGCGGACGATTGACAGATAAGCGAGAACCCAATTATGATAATGGTACTAGTAAAACAGTAGCATATCTTTTTAGAGACGTATATTGGACTCCTCCTTTTGCCGGTCCGGGTATTGTGGATGGAAAATGGGTCACTCTTAATGAAACTTTATATGGAGGTTTTGGGAAAATATACGATGCTCTTAATTCATATTACGGAAAAGGTTATAATACAATTGCCAATAATGTGATTAATTTCGATTTTTCTTTGCAGCAAAAACTGGATATGATAACTAAGGGGTTGAAAGTACATATCAAAGGGGCGTATAATAGTGGGGTTTCCATTACAAAAAAGCGTGAAGGACGTGCGGCAAGATATGAAGCTTTTTTGGGTGAAAATGATGAAATTTTATTGAAAAAGACTCAAGAAACGACTACATTATCATACAATGAGAGTACAGGTCAGTCTCGTGATTGGTATTTAGAGGCTGCACTTAATTATTCTCGTAAGTTTGGACATCACAATGTGTCAGCTTTGGCTATGTATAATCAGTCGATGAAATATTATTATTCTGATAAGTTCCCCGGGATTCCCCGTAGTTACGTTGGACTTGTGGGACGTGCCACTTATGACTATAAGACTCGCTATATGGTGGATTTCAGTGTCGGTTACAATGGATCCGAAAATTTTGCTGAAGGAAAACGTTTCGGCTTTTTTCCTGCGGGTTCTGCTGGTTGGATTTTGTCCGAAGAAAGATTCATGTCTTCTTTGAAGCCTTATCTTAGCTATATGAAAGTGCGTGCTTCTTATGGTATTGTAGGTAATGACAGGGTATCCGATGGTTCACGTTTCCTTTATTTGCCTGATTCTTATATTATCAGTTCGGGTAATTATGGATTCGGTTCATCCAATGATTATAAGTTACCCGGGGCTATCGAGTCTAAAATCGGTAATCCGAATGTAACTTGGGAAACAGCTTCCAAACAGAACTATGGTGTCGATATGCATTTCTTTGATGGCCATTTGAAAACCTCTTTTGACTATTTCGTTGAACATCGTAAGGACATATTGCTTACTCGTAAGTTGGATCCGGGTTATCTGGCAGTGAAGTTGCCTACAGTGAACATGGGTAAGGTGGATAATAAAGGTTTTGAAGTTACCGCCCGATGGGAGGATAAAATTCAGAATGTAAGTTATTATGTAGGTACGAGTTGGTCGTATGCTAAAAATAAGATAATCTTCCAAGATGAAATTCCTCAACCTTATGAGTGGATGGAACAGACCGGACGTCCTGTAGGACAACAGTTCGGATACGTTACTGACGGCTTTTTCTCTCAAGAAGATGTAGAAAAATATGCGATAAATAAAGGTATGGAAGGGGGGATTCCCGACCATAATTTTTCACCTAAGGCAGGTGATGTGAAGTATAGGGATTTGAATGGTGATTACAAGATAGATGATAAAGATGTAGCTGCTATTGGATATCCTAAATATCCGTTACTGACAGGTAATATGTCATTGGGATTTTCGTGGAATGGCCTTGATTTCAGTATGGTATGGTCAGGAGCGTTCAAGACCTCCCGTCTGGTAAGTAGTTTTTATCGTGTTCCGTTTGATACGACAAACAATCGTGCTTTATTGAGCTATATGATAAAAGATGCCTGGACACCGGAGAAAGGCGACTCTTCCACTGCTCCTGCTATTTCTTTCGGAGCTAGTAAAGCTAACAACTATAAAGATTCCGATTTATGGTTGCGTGATGCTTCTTACGTTCGTCTGAAAAATATAGAACTTGGGTATTCTTTTCCTAAACAAATTGTAAAGAAAATGCATTTGGGAACGTTAAGGCTTTCGGTATCTGGATATAACTTGCTTACATTTGATGATATGGGATTCTGTGACCCGGAAAGTAATCCAGACGGTCAAGCTTATCCTTTGATAAAAGTGGTGAATTTCGGTTTGAAGGTAGGATTTTAATAAAAGAAAAAGATTATGAAACAGATAAAGAGACACTTCCATGTCATAATAGTAATGTTGGGATTGATAACGATGATCTCTTGTGAAGATTTAGCATTTGGAGATAAATTCCTGCAAAAGCCGCCCAGTACGGATGTGACGATTGATACGGTTTTTTCTACTGCTGAATATGCACGCAGAGTATTATGGTATACTTATCAGTATCTTCCTTACGGACTGGAAACAACCGGATATTGGACAACAATGTATTTGTCTAATATCGAAGCTTTAACAGATTTATGTCAGTCTAGTATTTATTATTCCGGGGCGAATACTGTGTATTATACAGGTGATTACAATGCGAGCAAAGAAAATGCTCCGCGTGTTTTGAAAACTAGTGCTACTAAACTTCGTTTTAATGATAGTGAGACTCACATGTGGGCAGCCATTCGTCACGCTTGGCTTGTTGTAGAGAATATCGATCGCGTTCCTGATATGGATCAGGAGGAAAAAGAACGTCTGAAAGCGGAAGCTAAGACGATTGTAGCGATTTATTATATTCATATGTTGCGCCATTATGGTGCTTTACCTATTGTGGATAAAGTTATTGCACCTGATGATGCAGATTTTCCAGCTAGAGCTACTTTGGATGAAACTGTAAAGTTTATTCTTCGTATTTTGCAAGAAGCCATTGATTGTCCGCATTTCCCATGGAACATTTCTCCTTCCGATTTAGCCAACTGGGACGGACGAATTACTAAAGCTGGGGCCATGGGATTGAAAGCCAGACTTCTGCTTTTTGTGGCAAGTCCTTTGTTCAATAATGAAGAACCTTATTATCCGGGTGAAGCTTCGGATAAAAAAATGACATGGTATGGTGATTATCAGCATGAACGTTGGGGGGATGCGGTTAAAGCTTGTGAAGATTTCTTTAGAGCTTTGGACGAAAATCAATTTTATAAATTGGTAGAGAAGGAAGATGTTACTCCAAGTGAATATCGTTATGCATTTCGTGCCGCTTATTTTGATCGTGGAACTACTGAAACTTTGATTCCCGTTCACCGGAATATATATAAGGCTAATAATAATCCATTACCGAATCAAGCAATCCGCTGGGGAGCCTATAATCCGACAAAGGAATATTTTGATATGTTTCAAACAGCAGATGGGGACGATTTTGATTGGAACAATGAAGAACATCGCCGGAATCCTTTTATCAATAGAGATCCGCGTTTAAGCGAAACATTTATTTTGGATGGAGATATATTCCAAGGTAGAACAGCTGGAGTTACTGATGAAAATCCGGCCGATAAGACTAATTATCCGAAAGGTAGAGATTGGGGAGTCGGCCAGGTAACTGTTAAAAGTTTGTTAACTGGTATTTCTTGTCGCAAATGGGGGCTGGACCGTGCAGGTGAATATAACAATCATGTGATTCAATGGCCGCATTTGCGTATTGCCGAACTCTATCTTAGTTACGCTGAAGCTTTGAATGAATACCATAAAGCTCCTAATGACTTGGCTTACTTTTACGTGAATAAAGTGCGTGAACGCGTAGGAATGAAAGAGTTGAAAAGGGGGTTGAACCGAGAACAATTTAGAGCTGCTGTACTTCGTGAACGTGCTTGTGAATTCGGTTTTGAAGAGGTTCGTTATTTTGACCTGATTCGTTGGAGAATGGATGAGAAATTCTCTACACCTCTGCATGGATTGCATGTTTATAAAAATAAGAATGATCAGTCTTATATATGTGAAGAGTTCCCTCTGTTGGGAACCGAAGGTAGCCGTTATTGGTGGGAACCCGGAAACTATTCACGTAAATGGTATTTGAGCGCTTTCCCTCAAAACGAAGTAAATAAAGGGTATGGCTTGGTACAAAATCCGGGTTGGGAATAAAATTTATGAAAAACATAGATGAAGAATAATATGAGTAAAAAACTTAATATAATATTGGTCGGTATGTTCTGTTCTGCGAGTGTAATGGCGCAAACAGATACATTGACAGCTCACAGAGATAATATGGCTGTGGATTTCGGACGGAATATCGTTCACGATATGAAAGAAGTGACCGGTGCTGTTTCTGTGGTTGGCAGCGGAACGCTTTCTCATAAAAGAAGTATTAATCCCGGCAATCAATTGTTCGGAACATTGTCTGGCTTACAAGTGTTGCAAAACTCCGGTGCAGCGTGGGAGGACGGTCCTACCATGTATATACGGGGACTGGGTACTACGAACTCTAAAAATCCGTTGGTGTTGGTAGATGGTTTCGAGCGTTCTATCAAGGAATTGTCATCAGAAGAAATAGAGTCGGTCAGTGTGTTAAAGGATGCTGTGGCTACAAGTATATATGGTATTCGTGGAGCCAACGGGGTGATTCTCGTGAAGACCAAACGTGGTTCCATGACAGCTCCTCAGATTGATTTTTCATATGAGTTTAATGTCGCTACGCCGAATCGTTTGCCGGATTTTGCAGATGGTTATACATATGCGTTGGCACTCAACGAAGCCTTGGTAAACGATGGTTCGCTTCCACGCTATTCTGCTGCAGAGCTTGACGCATTCAAGAATCAGACTTATCCGCTGTTCTATCCCAATGTAGACTGGATGGATGAGGCTTTGCGAGGTGCCAGCTACGGTGATAATATTTCTTTCTCCGCTAGGGGAGGCGGTAAATTTGTCCGTTACTATACGATGTTGAACTTTTTGGATAATCGTGGTATCTTGCAACCGACGGGAGATAATGACGGATACTCAACACAACTTAAGTATTCCCGGCTGAATATTCGTACCAACTTGGATATCGAAGTTTCACCTACTACTACTGTGCAATTGAATTTGCTCGGAAACTTTACCGAGCACAATCGTCCGGGAACGACATCTGATGACTTGTTTGATATGCTATATCAGACACCTTCTGGTGCTTTTCCGATAAAGACAGAAAAAGGAATTTGGGGAGGTACTACCGTATATGGAAACAATCCGATAGCTGCCATTTCAGCCAAAGGATATGCACGTTCGCAAACTCGTGCATTATTTGCCGATATACATTTGAAACAGGACTTCTCTTTTTTGTTGCCCGGATTATCAGCCGGTTTTAAAGTAGCTTTGGATAATTCGGCCTCTTATTGGGACAGCAATACGAAGAATTACGCTTACGGTTCGGCTTCACTCGACATGACAACGGGAGCAAAAACATTCAAAGAACTTCGTAAAGAAGGTACACTTGCTTTCTCGAAGAGTGTCGGTTCTGTATTAACGCATTTTAATTTAGAGGCTTATGCTAATTACATGAAGAATTTTGGAAAGCATGCTCTGAACGCCACTTTCATATATGCCATGGATAAAACGAAGTCGAAAGGAAGGAATACCGGGCGTGCTTTTATGGATATAATCGGACAGGTTCATTACACGTATAATAATCGTTACTTGGTAGATTTCTCTCTCTCCGGTTCTGCTTCCAGCATTCTTGACCCGGATAAACGTTGGGGTATATTTCCTGCTATAGGTGCCGGCTGGATATTGTCGGAAGAAGATTTCATGAAACAAGATTGGTTGAATTTCTTGAAACTGAGAGCTTCTTATGGTATATCGGGACGTGCCGATTATGGTGTCAATTTGTTCCGAGACATTTACGGTGGTGGAAATTCATATTACTTCAAGGATTCTCCAGCTTCAATGTCGGGCATGAAACTTAATCAGTTGGCTATAGATGGTTTCACTTACGAAAAGTCTCATAAACTGAATGTGGGGATTGATTTCAAAGCATGGAACAAACTTTCGTTGTCATTGGATGCTTTTTATGACCATCGTACGGATATTTTGGTGGAAGGCGGAAATGCGATATCTTCGGTATTTGGAGTTTCTGTTCCAAAGTTGAATAATGGCGTGGTAGATAACAGAGGCATTGAAGCTTATTTTGGTTGGGATGATAAAATCTCGGATTTCTCTTATCATTTGGGAGGCCAATTCTCATTTGTACGCAATAAGATTATTAATCAGAATGAAGAATATCGTCCGCATGATTATCAGAAACGCACCGGAGGTTCTTTGGGACAGATTTTTGGTTATGAGGTAACAGGTATCTATCAGTCTCAGGAAGAAATTGATAATCGTGAAGTGAAACAATATCTAGGGGATGTACGTCCGGGTGACTTGATGTTCAAGGATCAGAATGGAGATAAAAGAATTGATACATACGATCAGGTAGCGTTGGGATATAATTCTGTTTGTCCGGAAATCTATTATTCGCTTGACTTGGACGCTGAATACAAAGGCATAGGTGTTTATGCTTTGTTCCAGGGAGTCGGCAATTATAGTGAGATACTGGATACTCGTAGTGTATATCGTCCGATAGTCGGTAATAATACCATATCAGATTACTATTATAAGAATCGTTGGAGTGAGACAAATCCTTCAGGAACACTTCCCCGGTTGAGCTATTCGGGTTCTCCCAATAACTATAACAATAACTCGTTGTGGGTGGCCGACGCTTCTTATCTGAAGTTGAGAACATTGGAACTGTATTATAAACTTCCGTCTAATTTGATGAAGAAAACCAAATTCTTAGGTGGGGCGAAAGTCTTTATGCGTGCACACGATCTTTTCTGCATTGATGGCATTGATATCCAAGATCCGGAGGCAGTGGGTGCTGTCCATCCTACCATGACTCAATATACATTCGGGTTTAATTTGTCTTTTTAAAAAATGATCATATGAAATTAATAAATAAATATCTAACATTACTCTTGTCATTAAGTCTGTTTACGGCTTGTGATTTCATGGATTGTGACGAATCGGACAACTATTCTTTGGAGCAAATTGAAGAAAGTTATGCACGAGTAAAGCAATTTGTGACGAATGTTTACAGTTATTTGCCGAGTAATTTTTGTAATCTTGACGGAGCCATGCAGGATGCAGCTACGGACGATGCAATTCATGTGTATGAAAGCTCAGATATTCAGCGTTTTGTCAACGGGACATGGTCGGCTAACTACACAGTGGATGATAAGTATGCTCATTATTATAGTGGTATACATGATGCAAACTTCTTTCTGGAAAATTTGACCAATTTGAAATTTGAAGATTGGCAGTATGGCGATGATTATGAAAATTGGATGAAAGAGTATGCGAATTTTGAATACGAAGTTCGTTTCTTACGCGCTTTCTTCTATTTTGAGTTAGTAAAGCGTTATCAGAATGTTCCGTTGATAGAAAAGGTCTTGACTTTGCAGGAAGCAAACAATGTCGAGCAAGCATCATCTGATGTGATTTTTAAATTTATTATATCCGAATGTACGGAAGCTGCCAAAGTGTTGCCGACTACCTATGCGGGATATAAAGAAAAAGAGACCGGACGTATTACCAAAGGAGCGGCTTTAGCTTTGAAAGCCCGTGCGGCTTTGTATGCGGCAAGTCGTTTATTTAATCCGAATGGTGATAAGGACAAATGGATTGCAGCGGCAGAAGCGGCTTATGAAATAATCGGTGACCAGACCGCTTTGGGATATGGATTGGATAAGAGTTTCTCCAATCTATTTGGTCCGGAAAATAATAAGAGCAAAGAGGTAATTCTTGCGCGTCCTACTGGAAGCAATAACTCTTTTGAGGCTGCAAATTTTCCTATGGGAGTAAAGGGAGGAAAGACGTCCACTTGCCCGACAGAAAACTTGGCAAGCGCCTTTGAAATGAAGACCGGTGTTCCTTTTGACTGGAACGACGAGAACATGAGAAAGAATCCTTATGAAAAAAGAGATCCTCGTTTTTACATGACGATTGTTCACAATAACATGAAATGGCCGGCTGATAAAAACGTAGAGATATGGGAAGGAGGAGTAAATGGACTTCCGCTCCCTAATGCCACCTCTACTGGTTATTATCTTTGCAAATATGTGAATAAGTCTATTAGCTTTGAACCGGGTGCTCCTACAGCGAATGCTCATCACAATTGGGTCTTGTTTAGATATGCGGAAGTGTTGCTGAATTATGCTGAAGCTATGGTCAATGCTTATGGCGAAAACGGCTTGGAATATACAACAGAGAAATGTGGAATGACAGCTTTACAGGCCGTAAATCGTGTGCGCAACAGAGAAGGAGTAAAGATGCCCGCTCTTCCCGCCACCTTGTCTCCTGACGAGTTCTTGAAGCGGCTGAAGAATGAGCGCAGAGTGGAACTCGCTTTTGAGGGGCATCGCTTTTGGGATGTTCGCCGTTGGAAAGAGCTTGACGAGACGGAAAACATTTACGGTGTGAAGGTGACGAAAGTCGGAGCGGAAATGAATTATGAGAAGAGCCGGATAAATACGAATGTGGTTGAAGATAAGATGTATTTTTATCCGATAGCTAATACTGAGCTCTTCAAAAATAAGAAGTTGGTTCAAAATCCAGGTTGGGAATGATGGTATATTTACTGGTTTAAGTGATAGTAGGTCGCTACATCTTCTTTGTAAGAAAGTGGCCTTCTATTAAAAAGTAAAACTTAAAAAGAAGAATGATGAAGAATCTGTTTAAAATATGTCTGGTAGCAGGAGTTGGATTTCTTGCTTCCTGTGGTGATGAAAAAGGTGACTATGTAAAGCCTGTTTCTAAAATAGATGCGGAAACTCCGTCCAATGCGCTTCCTGAAAATTCTAATGCAGAAGTAAGCGATATACGGTGGAAATTGGAATTTAGCGACGAGTTTAATGATTCCCGTGTCGATTTTAATAAATGGACTATAAATAATGATACGAAAACTCGTACTCCACGCCCTGCTTTAGGTATCAAGGAATGGTTTCACAAACCGGAAAATGTAAGGGAAGTTCAGAATGAAGACGGTGGTATGCTTGTCTTGGAAGCAAAAAAGATAGGAACTGATGTAATGTATTGTAGTTCGGTAAATACCCGGGATAAATATTTTATGAATTACGGGTATGCTGAGGTACGTGTTAAGGTAGCCGATACAAATAGGGCGGTACATACGGCCTTCTGGTTTCAGTCTCCTGATGTGAATTTGGTAGACGGAACAGGTAATGACGGCGCCGAAATAGACGTTTTCGAGTCGGCTTTTGTAGAGGATAAGACCGCATCGACTATTCATATTGATGGATATGGCAATGATCATCAGGAAAATTCAAAGCGCTATCCGGCGGCAGGTCTGCATGGTAGTTTCCATGTCTGGGGAATGTTGTGGGATGAGAATCTGATCAAAATCTATTATGACGGAGAGTTGAAGGCTGAATTCAGTAAAGAGGGTGGTGAAGAAAAATGGATTTCGAGAACCAAGGAATATGTGCAGCTTTCCACAGGAGCTTCATGGGCTAATGAGGGAGATTTCAAGAGTGCTTCTGTCGATTCGCATCTGACCAATGCTTATGTGGATTATATACGCATATGGACATTTGATACTAAGTAATAAATTTTTAGGTGAAAAGATTATTAGGATGAAGGTGAAAGTAATATTTTATGCAAGTTTGCTGATGCTTTGCTCGTGTGTAAAGGAAAAAGAGACGGCAATTATGGTAAAGAATGGTTTTGAGCGGGCAGAACAGCAATTGTCCGCTCAATTGCAAAACATTCCCGAACCGACGGAATACCCCCGTACGATCAACAAGCAAGGAACGTTGAAGACAACAAAAAAGAATGATTGGACAGAAGGGTTTTATCCGGGTTGCTTGTGGTATGTATATGAGTACAATAAGTCAGAAGACTGGAAGCGGGCAGCAATCAAGTGGACTGAGGCGCTTGAGCCTTTGAAAAAGTTGACCAATCATCATGACATCGGTTTTCTTATGTATTGTAGTTTCGGGAATGCCTATCGTCTGACAGGCAATGAGGCTTATAAAGAAATTCTGGTAGAATCTGCCCGTTCACTGTGTACGCGTTTCGATGAAAAAACAAGTGCTATAAAGTCGTGGAATTACAGGAAAGCCTGGAATGGTAAAGATGAATGGTTCTATCCTGTAATCATCGACAATATGATGAACCTGGAACTTCTGTATTTTGCGACGAAGGTGACAGGCGACTCTTGTTTTGCCAATGTGGCCAACAAGCATGCTGAGACAACGATAAAGAATCAGTTCCGTGAAGATTATAGTAATTATCATGTGGTAAACTATGATGAAGAGACAGGAGAAGTGCTTCATAGGGCTACTTGCCAGGGATTCTCGGACAATTCGGCTTGGGCGCGTGGGCAGGCATGGGCCATCTATGGCTATACGATGGCTTATCGTGAGACTAAAAGACAGGATTTTCTGGATATGGCAGTTCGTACTGCCGATTTCTGGCTGAATCATCCTAATCTGCCCGAAGACGGAGTACCATACTGGGACTTCAATGCAGGGCAGGAAGGATATGTTCCTGATTGGAATTATGTTCCACAAATGTTTAAAGAAGTGCCACGTGACGCTTCAGCGGCGGCGATTGCAGCTTCTGCATTTTTAGAACTTTCGGATTATATTGAAGGAGGAGAGAAATATGCACAAGCTGCGGAACGTATTTTGCAGACTTTGTCATCACCGGCTTATTTGGCAGAGAAAGGTACAAACTGTAATTTCATATTGAAGCATAGTGTGGGAAGCATTCCTCATGGTCAAGAAATTGACGTTCCTTTGGTATATGCGGATTATTATTATTTGGAAGCTTTATTGAGATATAACAGTAAACTGTAGAAATCAATACTATGAAAATTTTAGGAAAGGTATTTTCTGGAATAGCATGTTCTTTTTTACCTGTTGTTTTATTGGGGCAACAGGTAGAAAAGTCTGATGTTATTACAAGTATAACCCATGAACAGGAAACCGGAATTCCTTATTGGCAGGATATACAGACTGTATCAGTGAACAGGGAAGAGCCCCGAACAGCGTTCATGACTTACGATACTCGTGAAGACGCATTGACGGGTGAGTATGAAAAGAGCAGATTTTATAAGTTGCTGAACGGCGTCTGGCAGTTTTATTATTCCGATTCTCATCGTAAACTGCCGACCGATGTGGTAGATGTGAAAGCAGACACAAAAGGATGGAGTGAAATACAAGTTCCGGGAAACTGGGAAGTTCAAGGTTATGGGATACCTATCTATACCAATCATGGTTATGAGTTCAAGGCAAGTAACCCGCAACCCCCGCAATTACCTGCGGATATACCAACAGGCATTTACCGGCGGGAGTTTGAAGTGTTGAAAGATTGGTTGTCACGCGACATTTATTTGCATATTGCTGGAGCCAAATCAGGAGTTTATGTATATATCAACGGGAGAGAAGTGGGATATAATGAAGACTCGAAGAACCCGGCGGAATTTCTGATTAATAAGTATGTGCATGAGGGAACGAATACACTAGTGTTGAAAATACTTCGCTGGAGTACGGGGTCTTATCTGGAATGTCAGGATTTTTGGCGTTTGAGCGGCATAGAGCGTGATGTCTTTTTGTATGCGCAGCCAAAGACCGCGATCAAAGATTTCAGAGTCATTTCTACGCTGGACGATACGTACGAAAACGGATTGTTTAAATTGGCTGTCGATGTGCGGAACAATACGCCTGCCTGCAAGGAAGTATCAGTATCTTACGAACTCTTGGATACTGCCGGTAAACAAGTTGCAAGTGCTGTGAAAAAAATGCCGGTGGATGGCTATGGGCAGCATACAGTTTCTTTTGAAAAGAATTTACTTGCCGTGAAAACGTGGACTTCTGAAATGCCGAACCTTTATAAATTATTGATAACCCTGAAAGAAGGGGAAAAAGTGACGGAAATTGTTCCTTTCAATGTCGGTTTCCGTCGTATTGAGATTAAAGAAAGCAAGCAGTTTGCTAAAAACGGAAAACCGTATGTCTTGCTTTTTATTAACGGGCAACCGTTGAAACTGAAAGGGGTGAATATCCATGAACACAATGAAAAGACCGGTCATTATTTGACGGAGGAATTAATGCGGAAGGATTTTGAACTGATGAAACAGAACAATATCAATACCGTGCGTCTTTGCCATTATCCTCAGGATCGTCGCTTCTATGAACTTTGTGACGAATACGGGCTATATGTATATGATGAAGCGAATATTGAATCTCATGGAATGTATTATGATTTACGTAAGGGCGGAAGCCTGGGGAATAATCCCGAATGGTTGAAACCGCATTTGTATCGTACGATAAATATGTACGAGCGTAATAAGAATTATCCCTCTCTGACATTCTGGTCGTTGGGAAATGAGGCGGGCAACGGTTATAACTTTTACCAGACCTATTTATGGATTAAAGACAAGGATAAGAAACTGATGGATCGTCCTGTCAATTATGAGCGTGCGCAGTGGGAATGGAATTCGGATATGTATGTGCCTCAATATCCCAGCGCCGAGTGGCTGAGATATATAGGTGAGACCGGTTCTGATCGTCCTGTCGTTCCTTCGGAGTATTCTCATGCCATGGGGAATTCCAGTGGAAACTTATGGGATCAGTGGAAAGAGATTTATAAATATCCTAATCTTCAGGGTGGATATATCTGGGATTGGGTAGACCAAGGTATACTGGAAAAGGATAAAGACGGGAATGAATATTGGGCTTATGGCGGTGATTATGGAGTCGATATGCCGAGTGACGGGAATTTTTGTTGCAATGGCCTGGTCGGTCCCGACCGCAAACCTCATCCGGCATTGGCGGAAGTGAAATATGCACATCAGAATGTGGCTTTTGAAGCAGTCGATTTGAAAACCGGTAGATATAAAGTTGTCAATCGTTTTTATTTCACGAATCTGAGAAAGTACGATGTCAACTATGAATTGCGGGCTAACGGCAGCGTAGCGAAAAGAGGTAAAGTTGCTTTGGATGTGAGTCCGCAAGCGACGGCCGAATTTGTTATCCCGGTTACAGTGACGGTAGGTAAGCCCGGAGTCGAATACTTTGTACATTTTAGTGTGGTGACCAGACAGGCTGAACCGCTAATCCCGATTGGACATGAGATTGCTCAAGAACAATTCCGTTTGCCGTTGGAGACGGAAAAAGATTCTTATGAGGCATCCGGAAAAGCGTTGGGATGGAAAGCGGAAAATGGTAAGGTTGTGGTATCTTCATCGAACGTTTATTTTGAACTGGACAAGGCCACCGGTATGGTAACATCCTATAAGGTGAACGGAACCGAGTTTTTTGATAAAGCTTTCGGTGTGCAGCCGAATTTCTGGCGCGCGCCCAATGATAACGATTATGGCAACAGTAATCCCAAGCGTTTGCAGATATGGAAAGAGTCGAGTCGTGACTTCAAGGTGAGTGATACGGCTGTCAGAGAAGAAGGGGAAACAGTGCTGATGTCTGTTACGTATGATTTGCCTGCCGGTAATCAGTATCTGATAACTTACAGGATATATAGAGACGGAGTTGTCAATGTAAATGTTAAGTTTACGCAGACCGATCGTGAAGCAGAAAAAACGGAGGTATTGGAAGATACCAATCTGGCGACTTTCACTCCGGGTAAGAAAGTGAAAAAGAAAGATGTTTTTGAAGTGCCTCGTATCGGAGTGCGTTTCCGTATTCCGCATGTAATGAATAGAGTGGAGTATTTCGGACGCGGTCCGGTAGAAAATTATGTCGATCGCAATGCCGGCTCTATGGTGGGAAGGTATAAGACGAGTGTCGAAGAGATGTATGTTAATTATGTCCGTCCGCAGGAGAACGGACATCGCACAGATACGCGGTGGGTATCCTTTACGAACACTGTGGGCAGAGGTTTGCTGGTTCTTGCGGAAAAGACTATCGGCTTCAATGCCTTGCGGAATACGGTAGAGGATTTTGACTCTGAAGAATCTTCTCATCCTTATCAATGGCGGAATCGTTCTCCGAAAGAAGTAGCCGGCAAGAATGAGGCGGAAGCAAAGAACGTGCTTCGCAGGATGACTCATGTCAATGATATTACTCCGCGTGATTTTGTGGAAGTGTGCATTGATATGAAACAGCAGGGAGTGGCAGGTTATGACAGTTGGGGAGCTAAAGTGCAGCCTGGTTATACCATTCCTGCCAATAGAGATTATGTATGGGGATTTACATTGATACCGATAAAAAATGTGGGCGATGTCAACAAGTCGCTTCGTTATACTTATTAAAGAAAAAACACTATGATTCAGATGAGATATGTATGTTGTGTTCTTTTGGTTGCGGCTTTGGGAAGTATGTCTTTCAGGGCAAAAGCATACACAGAACGTAATATGTTGCAGAAAATGGCTGATGAAGCTACATTGAAAGATATGTTAGTTTTGAAACAGGCGTGGGTGCCTTATCCTGCATATACAGATCGTGCGGCATGGGATTCCCTGACAGGCTCCAATAAGCAATATCTCATCGAAGCGGGTGAGAAGTTACTTAACTACAAATGGCAGTTGACCCCAGCCACTGCTTATCTGGAGTTTGAACGTGCCGGCAACCGTAAGATTATGGAAGAATCTTATATGGCCAATCGCCAGGCATTGAATACATTAATGCTTGCCGAACTGGCCGAAGGCAAAGGGCGCTTTATTGACCAGTTGCTGGACGGAGCATATATGAGTTGTGAAATGACTTCATGGGTACAGTCGGCACATCTGTCCCGTCAAAGCAGCAAACGTTCTTTCCCGGATTTTCGCGAACATATCATTGATCTAGGATCCGGTGGCTACGGAGCGTTAATGGCGTGGGTGCACTATTTTTTCCGTGCCCCGTTTGATAAGATTAATCCTGTAGTCTCTTTGCAAATGCGTAAAGTGATAAAAGAACGTGTGCTCGATCCTTATATGAATGATGATAAGATGTGGTGGATGGCTTTTGACCGGAAGCCTGGAGGAATTATCAATAATTGGAATCCTTGGTGTAACTCTAACGCATTGCAATGTTTTTTATTGCTTGAAGACGATAAGGACAGACTGGCTGAAGCTGTATATCGTTCGATGAAGTCAATTGATAAATTCATCAATTATGTAAAAGCGGACGGAGCTTGTGAAGAAGGAACCTCGTATTGGGGGCATGCAGCCGGCAAACTTTATGATTATCTTCAGATTCTTTCGGATGGTACCGGAGGTAAAATCTCTTTATTTCATGAACCGATGATTCGCCGGATGGGGGAATATATATCACGTTCGTATGTAGGTAACGGGTGGGTAGTCAACTTTGCCGATGCTTCAGCACGAGGTGGTGGTGATGCTATGTTGATATATCGTTTTGGTAAAGCGGTAAACAGTGACGAAATGATGGGCTTTGCTGCTTATTTATTAAAAGACAAAAAGCCGTATGTGACAATGGGTAATGACGCCTTCCGTTCTCTCCAGTCTTTACTTTTCGGTCATGAACTGTCGGAGGCGATTCCGAAACATGATGTACCGGATGTGACATGGTATCCCGAAACGGAATTCTGCCATATGAAGAACAAGAGCGGAATGTTTGTCGCTGCTAAAGGCGGATTTAATAATGAAAGCCACAATCATAACGATGCGGGAACCTTCTCTTTGTATGTAAACACGATTCCGGTGTTGATTGATGCCGGAGTGGGAACTTACACTAGAAAGACTTTCAGTGGAGAACGATACACCATTTGGACCATGCAAAGCAACTATCATAATTTGCCTATGATTAATGATGTTCCGCAAAAATTTGGTCAGAATTATAAGGCTGCCAATACGGTTTGCAATGAGAAAAAACGTATCTTCTCCACTGACATAGCCGCTGCATATCCAGCAGAAGCCAAAGTAAAGAGCTGGAAGCGTTCTTACAGTCTTGAGAGTCGTAAACTGAAAATCACAGATGATTATACATTGACTGAATGTGTGGCACCCAACCGGGTGAACTTTCTGACATGGGGAAACGTAACTTTCCCTTCGGCCGGAAAGATACATGTTGAAGTACAGGGGCAGAAAGTAGAACTATTGTATCCGGTTCGGTTTAAGGCCGATTTAGAAACTATTGAATTGGATGATCCACGTCTTTCTAATGTGTGGGGTAAGAAGATCTATCGTATTGTTCTGAAAGATGAAAAGCAGGAGATGACTGGAAATTATACATTTACAGTTAAATTATTATAAAACATAGAAGTGGGCTTATCAGTTATAATGAGTTAATATCTAGTTGTCCATGGCTAAATTATTGGATTGTGCTTTTATCTATTTTTCTAACCTAAAATTAAGATTAGGATTTTTTGCAGAATTACATCGTGCGAAATTATGAAAAGATAATGGAGGTATCATAACAGCAACCAGTAATTTGGGGGACTTAGAGGAGTAAATGGTATCTCTAATAAAAATGTTTTAGAGTTCACTTATTATAAGATCTTTTTCTAAGATAGAAACGGGAAAGGTCGTTTCAGGTTCTATAACGGGAGTTGACTTCTATCCTACTTTGATAAGACTGGCTGGTGGAATTCCGTATGACGTACTTGATAGTGAAAATATTTTTGATTGGATGAAAAAGATATATTAAGAGTTCAAGCAGTCCTTTAAAAGTATTTTCAGTCTATCTGGAAGTTATTGACTTGGTACTTCTTTGGTATTTCATATTCTGTTATGGATTCGGGAGGGTTGAAATTAATTGGTTATTATCAAGCTTGATTAATAGTACTTTTTAACAAAGAAAAGATAGAAAATAAAAAAGTAAATTAGTAATCACTTTTGGTGAAATATTTGTATGTTAAACTAATGAAATGGTTTATAGATACGCATGCGGATATTCCAACAGAACTAAATTTTGTATATAAAAATAAAATATAATAAACCCAATAACAATTATATTATGAAGAACTTTAATTTATGGCTGGGAATCGGTGGCTCTTTATTGATCACATTACCGGTTCAGGCACAGAAGAAAACAAAAGAGAAACAACCTAATGTAATCTTTATTATTACTGATGACTTAGGTTATGGAGATATGAGTTGTTATGGTGCTTATCGCATTCAGACTCCGCATGTCGATGAGTGGTATTCGTTTCACAGATGCGCACGCGGTGGATTCAACAAGTACCCCATCACGTTATTCTTTATTTACAGGACATTATGCTTGGCGTAGAAATGATACAGGAGTTACCCGTGGTGATGCAGGTATGGTTATCCGGCCGGAACAAACAACGATTGCAGATATATTTAAATCTACCGGATATACGACTGGAGCTATCGGGAAGTGGCATTTAGGTTTGGGAGATAAAACAGGTACGCAGAATTGGAATAAGAAGGTCAGTCCGGGACCGGAAGATTTGGGCTTCGATTATTCTTGTCTGATGGCTGCTACCGGTGACCGCGTGCCTTGTGTATGGATGGAGAATCAGCAGGTGCTTGATTACGACCCGTCGGCCCCCATTGAGGTGAGTTATACCCAACCTTTTCCTGGCGAACCGACTGGAAAGAATAATCCGGAGCTACTGACCAACCTAAAGCCCTCGCCCAATCACGGACACAACCAAGCCATCGTCAATGGTATTTCGCGCATCGGATACATGAAGGGAGGAGGCAAGGCACTGTGGAAGGACGAAAACATTGCTGACACCATTATTGCTAAATCGGTAGGTTTTATCGAGCGTAATAGCGACAAACCCTTCTTCTTGTATGTAGGAACCAATGACGTGCATGTACCCCGTTTTCCCCACCCGCGTTTTGTAGGTAAAAGCGGAATGGGCTATCGAGGAGATGCTATTCTTCAGTTCGATTACACGGTTGGCAAAATCGTAGAAGCGTTGGAGAGAAAAGGATTGAGAGAAAACACGCTGATTGTGTTGAGTAGCGACAACGGTCCAGTAGTGGATGACGGCTATCAGGATCAAGCAGTGGAGCTGCTAGGCGACCACCGTCCGTGGGGTAACCTGCGTGGCGGTAAATATAGTAATTTTGAAGCGGGTACTCGCATTCCGTTTATTGTTAGTTGGCCTGATAAAGTAAAAAAAGGTAAAATTTCGGATGCTTTGGTATCTCAGATTGATTTATTTGCTTCAATGGCTGAATTGGTGGGACAAGAGCACA
>OGXU01000670.1_pt1 | contig 19824 bp, 10 predicted proteins | sample 1576381 | NCBI WGS metagenome assembly OGXU01 (sample SAMEA3541544, study PRJEB24748) | human gut metagenome | biome: human gut; feature: human-associated habitat; material: faeces | place: China | collected 2012 | reverse complement strand
CATCTTTATCGCTGAAAGCGGCAAAGTCATAGAGTTGGCGCTTGCTGCTGGCTGTGAGCCGATTTCCTTGTTGATGGAGCGCAGACATATCACGGGACAGGCCCAAAATATTCTTGCTCGGTATGAGGATGTTACAGTCTATACCGGGGACAGGGATGTGCTGGCTGGACTGACAGGATATAAGCTGACCCGCGGTATCCTGTGTGCTATGCGTAGGCCCAGGCTGCCTTCAGTACAGCAGATATGTTTTCAAGCCAGGCGGGTGGCGGTATTGGATAATATCACGGATGCAGCTAACATAGGAGGAATATTCCGATCGGCAGCGGCGTTAGGTGTTGATGCGGTACTTGTGATGCGCTCCTGCTGTGATCCTTTATGCAGAAAAGCAGTACGTGTCAGTATGGGAACGGTATTTCAGATACCTTGGACTTATATAGAAAACAATGTCAAAGAGCTGGGAGAATGGGGATTTAAAACAGCTGCAATGGCTTTGTGTGAGCATGCTGTCAGTATAGATGATCAGGCGCTGATGGCAGAGGGCAGGCTGGCTTTGGTTTTTGGTACAGAGGGCTACGGCTTATCTCAGGCTGCGATTGATGCGTGCGATTATGTTGTGAAGATCCCTATGGAGTACAATGTGGACTCACTTAATGTAGCTGCTGCAAGCGCTGTGGCGTTTTGGCAATTGCGATGTAAACAATAAATTGGAAAAAAGATTCTTTGGAATTATTTGAATATTTAATTTATGCAAACTTGTTAAACGGCCAAAGTTGATTTGTGTTGTGTAAAAGGTGGTAATTATGGATTATAAAGTTTTAGATATGGAAAAGTATTATCGTAAGGATATTTACAGGCATTTTACGATGGACTGTAAATGTTCGGTTATGATTACATCCAAGATCGATGTTAGTGAACTTGTTGCATATTCAAAACAAACTGGAACTAAATTTTATATCAATTTTCTGTATGTCCTGACCAAGGCGCTGAATACCAGAGATGACTACAAAATGCGGTATTTGTATCAGGAAGATAAGTTAGTCGTATTTGATAAAATCAACACTGCGCATTATGTTTTCCACGAGGATACGGAGACTTTTACAGTAGTTTATACAGAGTTCAGCGAAGATTACCAGGCTTTTTATGACAGATGCTGCGCTGATATGGAAAAGGCTAAACAGACCCGCAGTTATGGTCTGGACGGCAGTAAATTAAACTATTTTGATGCTTCCTATATTCCCTGGTTGTCATATGAAGCACTGCATGTAGAACTGCCTGACGGACATCTGCATTTCCCTCCGATTATAAACTGGGGAAAATATCACAGTGAAAATGGCAGATTGCTGATGCCTGTGACGGTGAGAATGAATCATGCGATTGCTGATGGTTATGTAGTTTCCAAAGCATTTTTATTGCTTGAGAAAGAAATTGAAAGATTGGTCGAAGACTGAACTAATGGATTAGAACCATCGTTTCACATTGCTTTTAGAGTTATGTTATTTTAAAGCGCTGTAGCTTGGCGCTGCTTCGAAAGTAGTTCCGGTGGATAAATTCAGTATAGTCATCACTTTGGTGATGGCAGCGGTATTTTTACATGAACAATTTACTGTAAAAACAATTATCGGTTCTGTCCTTATTACTTTTGGGGACTTTTATTATGATTTTATAAAGAGTCACAGGTCAGATGTATAGAATAATTAAGAATAAATCATAAATACAGAGGGGTAAGCAGATGATAACAAGGCAAAAATACCAGGATTATATCAATGTGCTGAAAGAGGAATTGATTCCGGCGATGGGGTGTACTGAGCCTATTGCTATTGCTTATGCCGGAGCTATTGCCAGAGAGCATTTAGGCTGTTTGCCTGAACGTGTAGAAATTGAGGTCAGCGGTAATATCATCAAGAATGTAAAAAGTGTTATTGTACCGAATACAGGGGGACTGCGCGGTATTGAAGTGGCAGCGGCAGCAGGTATTGTGGCAGGAGATGCCGCGAAGGAGCTTAAAGTTATTTCGGAAGTGAGTACAGAAGCAGTTGCCGTAATTCATAAATTTTTAGAAAGCACACCAATAACAGTTAATTTTTCTGATAGTAAAAAAATCTTTGATATAATGATCACTGTTTATGGTAATGGCCATTCTGCTTATGTACGCATCTGTGAGTTTCATACAAATATAGTGGAAATAAGAGAAGATGATAAATATGTGCTGCAGAAAGATATTGCAGTCGAAGACAGTTTGGGCTTTACAGATCGTGGATTTATGAATGTACAGGAGATTATTGAATTTGCTGATACTGCAAGAATAGAAGATGTTAAGGATATTCTTGATCTTCAGATCGAATGTAATGTTAATATTTCAGAGGAAGGCTTGGCTGGCGATTATGGAGCTAATATCGGTAAGGTCCTTTTAAAGACTTATGGAACGGATGACGTAAAAATAAGAGCTAAAGCCAAAGCAGCTGCCGGTTCTGACGCCAGAATGAACGGCTGCGAGATGCCAGTCGTGATCAATTCCGGCAGCGGTAATCAGGGGATTACTGCCTCCATACCAGTTATAGAGTATGCTAAGGAGTTGGGTGTTTCTGACGAGAAACGTTATAGGGCCTTGCTGGTATCTAATCTGATCACGATCCATTTGAAGTCAGGTATCGGCAGGCTGTCGGCTTACTGCGGTGCAGTCAGTGCCGGCTGTGCCAGTGGTGCCGGTATTGCGTATCTGTATGGAGGCGGTGTTGATGAAGTTTCTCACACGATCGTCAATTCTCTGGCAATAACTTCCGGTATTATCTGCGACGGCGCTAAAGCTTCGTGCGCTGCTAAAATAGCTACGGCTATCGATGCAGGTATATTAGGTTATCATATGTATAAAGAAGGGCAGCAATTTTACGGAGGCGATGGTATCGTCAGCAAAGGTGTTGAGAACACTATAAAAAATGTGGGGCAGCTGGCTAAAGAGGGAATGGCTACTACTGATCAGGAAATTTTGAAGATTATGACGAAAACACAGAGTGTTTAAGCGTAGCTGAAACAGTCCGCTCAAAGGATAGTGATAATATGCAGATAAAAAAGAAATATATTTATATCGCTTTGGGACTGTGGGCGCTTGTGACAGTTATTTATTTTACTTTGTGTAAAATAGCGAGTGATCAGGCTATGCTTATTTTTAATAAAACTATGTCTGCTCAAAAAGTGCTCAAAGGCTCGGTGACGCTTGGCAGTATTGATGCCGACATTTGGGGGCGGGTAGAATTTCAGAATCTTGTCTGGCTTGACATTGACGGTCAGCCTATCGTACATGTGCCGCAGGGACGTTTCAAGGTGCGGCCATGGGATATTATTACCAGAAGTATCAGTACATCTACTATTAAGGAACTGGAATTGGACAACGCTTTGTTTGCCGTAAGATTCAACAGAAAGATGCAGTTGGATATTTTTGAGCAGGCACAGGCCAAAAGAGTTATTGATCGGGCTGAACAAAAGGAAGCTGTTTTGTCAGGAAACGAAACAGCAGCTGAACTTGAACATATAGCGCAGGAAAAGATCATAGTACAGGAAAGACATCCTGGAGACAGGCATGAATTGAATCTGGATTTAGAAAATAAGCGGCTGAAAATGCGTGTTGTTTTTAATAACTGTACCTTAACTGCCGGTTATCGTAACCGTTATTTTGTACTGAATGAAGTTAATGCAATAATTGATATTGATACGCAGAAAAAGCTTACGATTGATTTTGTAACTGGAAAATTTGGCGGCACTATGGTTGGCGATGGGGTGGAAATAAAGGGAAACATCAATTTAGCGCAGCAGATTCCTCATTACGACCTGCATTTGGAGCTTTATAATGTTCTGCCTGCTTCGTTGGGAATAGCGGATATCAAAGATACGGTTTCTATTACCGCTTCAGTTACTGGAGAACTTCCGAATCCTGTTATAGATGGTCATTTGGATTTTAAAGAACTGAATATTCCCGGACTGCATTTTTCTAAGGTCAGAGGCGATTTGCATTACGAAGATGCTCTGCTGAAATTTACTAATGTAAAAGGAAATGTTTTTGGAGGCACAGTTGAAGCTTTTGGAGATTATCATCTGGATACAAAATATTACAATATTGATGCGCTGGGACACGAATTGTTGGGAAGCATTGCCGCACGCAACGGTAAAATAAAATGCAAGGTCGAACTGGATTTTAAGATTCGATCCAAGGGAGATCCTAAAACTGCGTTGACCTATGGCAGCTTTAAATCAGGAAAAGGATCGTACTATATTATTCCTTTTGACAGTATCAGCGGCGAGTTTTCCAATCAAAATAAACATCTGGAGTTTAAAAATGTTGTCATTGAAACCAAGATGGGGACAATCAAAACAGATGCTTTTGATATAGTGAACGGCAAGCTGCATATTGGCGAGATATATTTGGAAGAGCCGGAAAACGGACAAACTATTAAAATAATCTGACAAAAAATGATTCAGAAATCGGAGGAAGGCAGCGATGGGCAAATATAAAAAACTTTATGGCACGCTTTTGCTGGGTCTGATTGCCATTATAATTTTGCTGACGGCTGTTTTTTCCTATAGCAGAAGTATCGAAGAGAGTTACAAAGAATAAAATATCAACTCACTGAAAGAACTTTCTAATCAGGGAGCTTTGATGCTGCATAATGAAATCAAAAATAAACAAAATCTTTTAGCTGAACTTTCGCACGATGTCAGTCGGATTTTTGTAAATGATCCGCAGGCGGCCGCCGCTTATTTGGAGGAAGCCGCTGAGCGCAACAGTTTTAAACGAATTGGCGTAGCATTGACGGATGGACGTGCTTATACAACAGATGGTGTTGAATTGAATATCTCAGAGCGAGAGTATTTTAGTAAGGCAATTCTCGGGCACACGGCTGTTTCACGTAATCTGGATGATTATACGGATGGCGGCAGGATCGCAGTTTATGCGGTACCGATTTTTGAAGATGGAAGCGATAAGAGGATTGGAGTTTTGTTCGCTACTTACAGCCTGGATACATTTAGAAAAACTATTGAAGTATCGTTTTTTGGCGGTGCTGGATATTCTTATGTGGTACAGGAAAATGGTGATGTTGTAGTAGATTCGCAGCATTCAGAAAGCTTTAAAAACTTTAAAAATGTTTATGCGGCCCTGCTGACGGCAGATCCGGTAAATAATAAAGACAGTGCTGAAAAACTCTGGCAGATGATCAACAGTAAAAAAGGCGGTTATATTGAATTTTATAACGGCAGTCAGAAATATATGTACTGTTCGCCGATAGGTGTTAATAACTGGATGCTGCTGACGGTAACTCCAGCCAGTGTTATCGAAGATAAAATCAATATGGTGCTGAATAAAACTTATTTACTGGGTATTTTGTTGATTGCGATTTTTTTATTGTTTATCTGGCACATTATGCGTATCCATACCCGCAATCAAAAGGAACTGATGGATATTGCTTATGTTGATGAAGTTACTGGTGGTTATTCTTTTGCCAAGTTTTTTAAAGAAGCAGAACTGTTGTTACCTGAAACAGATAAAAAGACAGCAATCGTAAGTATGGATATCGATGGTTTTAAATATTTCAACGATATGTTTGGCTATGGAGAAGGCAATGACCTTTTGCGTTATATTTGGCAGGAAGTAAAAGCAAGCCTGAATGAAGGCGAAATATTAGCGCATGGTGTTGCCGATACATTTATTTTTTTGCTGCGATTTGATACGAGAGAAGAACTGCTTTGGCGTATCAATGATTTATGTCTGCATTTGAATAACTATATTACAAAAAGCGGACAGGTCTATAAACTATCCCTTTCTATGGGTATATACGAGGTTGACGGTGAAACTGATGATATCGTCAGTATGGCAGACAGAGCTTATATTGCCCGGCAGACAATAAAAAATAAAGGTGACACAGCCTGGGCTTTTTATGACGGAGCCGTACGTGATAAGCTGTTGCACGAAAAAGAAATTGAAAGTCAGATGGAAAAAGCTTTGGCTGAAGGCGAATTTATTGCTTACTATCAGCCCAAGTACAGTACCAAAGAGCAGAAACTTATCGGTGCAGAAGCTTTAGTACGCTGGCGCAGAAGTGACGGTATTATTGTTCCGCCCTATCAATTTGTGCCGCTTTTTGAACGTAATGGATTTATCAATAAGGTTGACCGTTATATGTTCGAACTCGTCTGTCGCCAGCAGATGCGTTGGCTTAAACAGGGGCTTATACCTGTGCCAATATCAGTCAATATGTCGCGGATGTGCCTGTATGATCCGCATATTGTTGACGAATATATCGGTGTTTTGAATGGAAGCGGTTTGTCTGCTGCTTATATAAAGCTGGAGCTGACGGAAAGTGCCTTTTTTGAAAATATCAGTATTATGAATAATGTTATCGAAGCATTGCATAAAGTTGGCATCAAAGTCTTGATGGATGATTTTGGAACCGGTTATTCTTCGATGATGATGCTTAAAAATGTAGCTATCGACGTTTTGAAGCTGGACAAAAGCTTTGTCGACGATATTGGGGATGACCGCAGTGAAAAAATCATTTCAAATATCATTTATCTGGCTCATTCTCTGCAAATAGAAGTGACTGCCGAAGGAGTAGAGACTGCAGCGCAGTTTGAATTTTTGAAAAGTGTTGGCTGTGATTATATTCAGGGGTATTATTTTGGTAAACCGCAGCCGGCTGAAGATTTTGCGGCGTTGCTGCAAAAAGAATTTTATGATGGAAGTGATGCGGGTGCTGATAAGAAAGGCTGAATTACAGGATGTAAGAGCTGTGTACGCTCTGATTTGTGAATTAGAGGAGCAGGATTTGCCGCTGCTGGAATTTGAAAATATCTTCGGCAGTTTATTGAAGCTGCCGGAACATTTTCTCATGATTGGTGAAATTGAGGGCAGAACCGTTGCATTTTTACATTTGCGCGTAGAAGGACAGCTGCATCATGCCGCTAAAATAGCAGAGATTTTAGAATTTGATGTGGAGCGATCCCATCGCGGCAGGAACTTAGGGCAGCAGTTTTTTGCTTATGCGGAGAAGCTGGCCCGGGACAATGGTTGTATTCAGTTTGAACTAAGCAGTAATATGCTGCGGGAAAAGGCGCATTGTTTCTATGAACGGCAAGGCATGCATAAATTTCACTATAAATTTACGCTCCCTCTGTCTGGAAAAACAGTAAATGAAAATAAGTTAGGTGTTTAAAAGCAACGGCTCTGGCAGCTGTTGCTTTTTGTCTGTGCTTAATACTGGAAACTGCTGTTTTGTGGTACAATAAATATATAATTTTATTGAGCGGAGAAGAAAAATGATCGATTTATATACAGTACCGTTAGGTGCTACGGCCAGGGATTTTTTTTCGGCAGAGGCAGAAAACAAATATAGTTATGATGAAGCGTTGCTGGTGCTTCCAAGCAGATTGCTTGTGAATCATGCCCGCCGGTCAGGCAGGGCGCAGGCAGTTAATTTTGAATATCTGCCCAACCGTATCGTAGCATTAAACAGGCAGCTGCTGGATTTGCCTCCGGAAGTGAAATTAGAAATGATTTCCCGGAGGACACAGGAACTGCTTGTGGGTGATTTGCTGCACCAGCTGGCTAAATTGCAGGGCCTGGACTATTTTAGTAAACTGGCAGATAAAGAAGGTTTCGTTAAAGCTGTTACCGGGCTTTTGGGTCAGCTTTCACGCAGTGGCTCGACACAGGAAGAAATTACTACGGCGCTGCTGGAATGGGAACAGCGCAATCCTGCCTATGTGATGAAGGACCGTGAAGTAGCGGCACTTTATAACCTTTATCGCAATAAGCTAAAACAAAAAAACTGGTATGATGTAGAGGGTTTATACCGGTTAGCAATAGCGGTTTTAGAAAGACCGCAGGCCAAGCTGCCTTGGCAGCAGTTATATTTCAGCGAATTTTATCATTTTGATGCTTTGCAGCGTTTGCTTATAAAATCTTTGTCACGGCATTGTCAGATCAGTATCGGTTTGATGTACGAGCCCAAACGACCGGAAATATTTGCTGCTGTAGAGCGGAGTTTCGGTTATTTAAGCGGTTTTGCTCAGCTGCATGATCTGCATATGGAAGGTTCAGTACGAAAGCCTGATCTGCAGCATTTAACGGCTAAGTTAGGTGCTGGAAGCTACCAGACGCTGGCTGTTGCTGACAGTATAAATTTTATTGAAGCAGGAGATTGTGAAGGTGAACTGCGGGCAGTGCTGCGTTCTATAAAAGCTAAGCTGCAGCATGGCGCCGCTTATAATGATTTTTTGGTTGCTGTACGTGATTTTAAGACTTACAGCGGTATCAGAGCTGTTTGTGATGAATATGGTATACCTGTTACTTTACCTAAGATCGCTTCTCTGAGTGCTCAGCCTGTCTGTGAATTTTTACGTTTACTTTTGAACGTAGCTGCCGGCGGCAGTGAAGCTATCGCTGCTTACTGGCGTCTGTTAAAATGCGGCGTTGTAAAGCTGGTCTATAGCTTTGACGGAGAGCAGCTCAACAGATTGAAACAGGAATATTTATATAATGATCTGCGGCAACTGCGTAAGGCAGTTCGTGATAAGGCTGATGCCAATGAAAATAAGCAGTGGTCAGCTGATTTAGGCGAACTTGAGTTGCTGCTGGACAAGGTGCAGCGGCGAGATACGGCGGCTGCTTATGGAGAAACATTTAAAACAATATTAGAAGCTTTGGCGCTGCCTGTTAAGGCTGGCGAAAATTATAAAAATGGCAGGGCAGATCTGCTTGAGGTTAAAAATATAGTAGAGACAGTACGGCAATTATCCGAAGTTTTGGATACACTGAGTGAAGATTATCAGAATGGCGGTTTGGAAAGTGTGCCTTTAAAAGCGGAGGAATACAGCCAGCTGCTGCTTTCTGCCTGTTCCGAACGGCAAATCATTTTAACAGCGGCCGACAGTGAAGGTATTTTATTCGGAGAAGCTGCTAATCTGCAGGGGCTGCTGTTCAAGCATGTTTACATTATGGGACTGCGCGAAGGTGAGTTTCCGCGCAGTAAAAATGAAAACTGGATCTACAATGACAGAGAACGGGCCGAATTGAGCGGTGTTGGTGTGGAATTAGATAATACTGCGTGTGCTTATGCTGAGGATAAATTCTTTTTTGCCGCAGTGGCAGCAATGGCAACAGAAACTCTGACTTTGAGCTGGTACAGCGACGATACAGCTGGCGCTTCCGCATATATTGAAGATGTGGAACGATTATATGCAGCCGGGTGTATAACCAGAAGCAGAGCTGGACGTATAGGCTGGCAGGAGGCTTTGTCTGAGCAGGAGCTGCTGCTGGGGATTACCCAAAAAGATACCTGCCATAATTGGTTGTTGGAGCGGTTGGGAGCAGATTGGACACTGCGCAGCAGTATCGAAAGAATTCGTGAGCAAGGCGATAGTGTTTATAAGGGAGTTTTTGAAGACGTACAGCTGCAGCGGGCTATTAATGAAGCTGTTGGCGGTTTATTCAGTGCGTCGCATTTAGAAACCTATGCTCAATGCCCATACAGGTTTTTACTAAGCTATGTCTGGAAACAGCAGCAATATGAAGAACTTACAGAAACGGTGGAGCCTGCTGTTGAAGGCAGCCTGCTGCATGATGTTTTAGCACGATTTATGGCGGGACATTTGCACGAAAAGCTTACCAAATATCCGCCGACTGAGCTTATAAGTCAGCTTGATGACATTATGACGTCAGTTTGTGATGAATATATTACTGGGAAAAAGATTGCCGTTACAGATTTCTGGCCTTCGCAGCGTCGGAAGCTGAATTTGCTGCTGCGCCGCTGGCTGCAGCGGGAGCTTGTATACCAGAAAAAATGGGAACCTTTTGTACCGGTAAAAATAGAATGGGATTTTGGGCGTAACGGCAGTGCTCCGTTGGTGCTGGAGGTCAACGGCGGAAAAATTTATTTGAACGGACGTATCGACCGTATCGACAGTGACGGTAATGGTATTTTTGTTACGGATTATAAACGCAGCCAAACTCCGTCGGGCAGTGAGCTGACAGAAGGACTGGATTTGCAGATTCCGGTATATCTTATGGCGCTTGCAGCCTTAGAGCCTCAGAGTAAAGTGCTTGGCGGCGGTTACTATTCACTAAAGGAAGCGAAACGCAAAGGCGGTTTTGCCATGCAGACTTTAGGAAAAACGCCTTTTACAACAAATAATAAACCGTTCAGTGATGCAGAAGATCAATGGCTGGCTTTTGCAGATTTTTGCCGTACGACTGTCAGAGGATATATCAATACCTTGCGGCAGGGGAATTTCCCGCCGGCGCCGCGTAAAAACTGCCCTGAGTATTGTCCTGGAAAGGATATTTGCCGGGCCTACGGCGAACTGGCAGCAGAAGGCGGTGAAGAAAATGTTTGATTTTACTAAAGCCCAGCAGGAAGCGATAGAGACGCTGGATAGAAATGTATCTGTGTCTGCCGGCGCCGGCAGTGGTAAAACACGTGTTCTCGTAGAACGTTTTGTCAACATTCTTCGACAGAGCCTCAGGCAGGGCGGCAAACAGGTAAGTGCTGCCGATATTCTGGCTATTACCTTTACGCGCAAAGCCGCGGGTGAAATGAAAGAAAGGGTTCGCAGACGTTTGGCGGAATTGGAGCAGGAGGATGCTTTGCATGCATCTTTCTGGCAGCAGCAGCTGGAACTGCTGGAACAGGCGCGTATCAATACTATACATGGTTTTTGTAACAGTCTGTTGAAAGAAAATCCCGTGGAAGCAGGTCTTGATCCTGCTTTTCAGGTAGCTGAAGAAGTAGAAATGGATGAATTTTTACTGCGCACTGTGCAGCAGTTTGTAAAACAGGGACTGCGCCGCGGTGACAGTGATATTTTACGTCTGGCTGATGAATATACCGCAGCTGATGTTGTAAAACAGCTATTGCTTGCCATACCTAAAATGGATGCGATTTTGAACTTTGGTGATTTGTTACAGCCGTATCAGGCAAAGATTAACGAGAAAAACGTATTACAGGTACAACTGCAGGAGCTGCTATTGGAACTGGCAGAAGACAAAATGAAGGTGAAAGCCTCAGCTCATAGGCAAAAGCTGGAATTGCTGCGCGAACACCTTCCGGAACTTTTAAAGGCGGCAGCAGACAGCAGCAAGCCTGAAAATATGACGCTTTTAGACAGCTATGTGGGTACTCTAGCTGCAACAAGCAGTGATAAAGCAGTGGTCAAAGCGGCTAAAGAAATTCTGCAGCAGCTGCATTTGCTGGCGGCAGACGCGGCTGCACTGAAATTGATACCCTGCTGGCAGCAGGCTCTGGTGAATTGCAGTGCTTATCTGCGTGAACAGCAGGAGCTTAATAATATGCTGGGCTTCGACGACTTGGAAAGCAGGGCCTTGGAGCTTTTAAAAAATAACCGCCAGGTTTGCAGTAAAAACAGCAGCCGCTATCAGTATATTATGGTCGACGAATTTCAGGATACTAACGAACGCCAAAGAGAACTTGTTTATTTGCTGTGCGGCGGTGATAAAGACAGGCTGCTGGGACATAAGCTGTTCGTAGTAGGTGATGCCAAGCAATCAATTTATCGTTTTCGCGGCGCTGACGTAAGTGTATTTGCTCGTGTCAGGCGCGATATAGAAGCTGCTGGCGGCAGTAATATCGTTTTAGATGATAACTTCCGTACAGTTGATAAAGTGCTTGATTTATGCAATTTGGCCTTTGCGGCATTATTAGGTGAAGACAGACAGCAGGACGTTTATTTTGAAGCGTTGAATGCCAATCGTGCGACTGATATTTTGCCGGAAATGCTGGTAATCGCATACGATAAAGAAAGCAAAGCCATCCGCAGGGAAGCGGAGGCAGCAGTTATAGCAGAACGGATACTGCAGCTGCATACCGAAGAACAAATATCCTACAAAGATATGGTAATACTACTCGGTGCATTAACATCGGCTAAAAGTTTTGCCTCTGCTCTGCAGCAGGCGGGTATACCTTATACTATCGTTGATGGTAAAGGTTTTTATGAACGACGGGAAATCATTGATTTGATCAATTTACTGGTATTTTTGGAAGACAGCAGCCGCAGTCTGGAGCTTGCTGGTGTGCTGAGGTCGCCATATTTTGCTGTTGATGATGAAAGCTTGACAGCACTTTTTCTGGAGCTGAACAAGCAGAAGGAGCAGATAGTTACCTTATGGCAGCTGCTGCAGAAGGATGCATGGCTGTTGATCGATTATCAGAAGCGTTGCCATCTATTGACTGCTGCGGAGAAACTTCGGCAGCTGCGGCAATATGCGGAGACGATGCCATTGCCGGAATTGCTGCATACTATTGTTGACGTCTTGCAACTGGAACCGCTTCTGACAGCGCAGGAATTTGGCCTGGAAAAGCTTGCTAATATAAAAAAAATGATTGCTTTGGCTGAGGCCTATACCATAGAAAAACATGGGACGCTGGCAGAATATCTGCTGCGGCTGCAGCAGCTGCGCCAGGCCGGAGCAAGAGAGGCTGCTGCTGCAGATACGACTGGCTGCGATTTCGTGACGATTATGACGATCCATAAATCCAAAGGTTTGGAATTCCCTGTAGTTTTTGTACCCGCGCTTGATGCCAAGGGCAAAGGCGATACGGATATGCTTAGATTTAATGCAGACGCAGGTTTAGGCATTAAAGTTGATATCGGCGGTGAATTGCAGGATACAAGCGTCATGCTGGCAATCAAAGACATAGAAAAGCAGTTGGATAGCGCTGAAAAACAGAGGCAGTTATATGTTGCAATGACAAGGGCGCAGGACAGGCTGATCCTATCAGGGACTTATGACAGCAGCAGCAAAAGCAGAAGTGAAACCTGGTTCAGCAGCCTGCGCAATATTTTACAGGAATATGATCATTTCCTGTTAAAGGAATATGCAGCTGATAAAAAAGAAATTTCTGTTAACGCAGCAGCAGAGTTGGAGAAGGTTATTGTAACAGATGAACTGCTGCAGCGGATCAAACCGCTGCCGGAATACGGGTTGGAGTGGCAGCGCAGCTTGTCAGCAACAGCGCTGCAGACGTATCTTGATTGCCCCCGCTGTTATTATTATCAATATATTTTGCAGATGCCGGGGTATGAAGCTGTAAAGGTAACTGATTCAGACGGTTATCTGCCGGCGGCACTGCAGGGGACTGTGATCCATAAGGCTTTGGAATTACTGACGAACGGTTACGAACCGGAACAGGCTTTCAGATCAGCGCTGCAGATAAATAAGGTACAGGGAAGCGCTGCACGGACATATGATATATATATGCAGTATATTAATGGACCTCTTTATCAAAAGATGCAGAATGCTGAACGTAAGGCTGAAATTAGCTTTGAACTACCGTTGCTGCAGGAATATGGGATTGCTGCTGCTTTCAGCGGTTATATTGACTGTACTGTTTTTAACAGTGACGGTACGCTGAGGATCGTTGACTATAAGACAGGCGTGCCGCCGGAAGCAGGCGAACCTGCACCGGGTTATATTTATCAGTTGGCACTGTATCAAAAGGCAGCTGCAGAATTATGGCAGCGTCCGGTGACATTGGCCGAGTTGCACTTTTTACAAAATAATTCCTGCTGGCAGCTGCAGGATTGCAGTGATAGATTGCAGGAAGTTGCTGAGTTATGCAGGGATATTTTTTCTAAACGCAGAGAAAGTGAATTTACTGTGAAGACGAAATATTGTAAAAACTGTCCGTTTGCCTACTTCTGCGCAGGCCAAGAATAAATAGTTGAAAATTAATAAATAAAAAACACCTGTGAATACAGGTGTTTTTTATTTATCTGTAGTTGTTCAAATTTAATATTTTCATAGGTTAAAGAAGCGCAACAATGACGATACATACAGTATTTTTAATAATTCTATTCACTTGTATCTATAAATCACAAACATTCCTTATAGTTAACAAGAATGGCAAAATATCACAATAAATTAAATCTGAAATTAATTATGTAAATAAAGATATCTTGCATACTCAAAACAAATATGTTATTATACCTAAAAATATCTATAAAGAAAAATAAAAATTTAAAAAGACAAACTTTTTTCAATAATGTGAATTAAAATTTACAAATTATAAATTTTTGCAATAAGAGGAAGTTTAAAAAATATCTGACAGAGATAGTTTACTTTTAAAAAAGAGTAACTGACGGGTGTCCTTAGCAATAAGCAAAAACAACGTCGTTAAAACGGCGCTCAATAATTGGTACCCCGATGAATATAAAGCTCAAAAGCCTTGTAAGGGAGTGATAAAGTGAAAATTCCATTGAAGTAAGCTCAGACCAAAAAATATTCTGAGTTTGGGGTGATCTGCTATGAAAGAAAAAGAAACAATGAACACAATTGAAACAAAAGCTAAAAGCATCGTCGGTTCTCTGGTGATGATTTGCCCGGTTTGCGGCAAAGAATTCGTCTGTAATAAAGCTCATCATGTTTACACGGCTTTGATAAAAAGAAAACGCTACTATTATTGCAGGTACTCCTGCTTTAAGAATAGACCGGGAGCTAAGTAATATTTAGACTGATGATTTGGCTGATTGACATGGAAATGCTTTAGTTAAGATATAATTTCCCCGACTGTTATACAGTCGGGGGTTTAATATATTGAAGTTTTAAAGAATTAAAGGACGGTGGAACTTGGATAAAGTTTTACTGTTTTTTTATTTTTCCTAAACATATTTTTGCAACAAACTTTACAAATCTTTAACAAAAACAACGTTTAGATTTAATCAAAATTCGTTATCATACATAACAGAGCTCGTAACTAAAAAGTGGAGGGTAAAAATGATGATGAAGAAGAAACTTGCGGCACTGCTTTTGGCAGCTGCCAGTGCGATGGTCTTTACCGGCTGCGGCAGCAGTGATAATCAGTCTAAAGGCGGTGTTGACAAAAAAGTGCAGATTGAATATTGGCATGTAGCCTCCGAAAGCTTCGGCGGTACAACGGTTAAAGAACTGGTTGCCGATTTTAATGCCAAGCATCCCAATATCCAGGTTGTCGAAAAATATAACCCTGATATGTATAAAGGGTTGACACAAAATCTTCAGGCAGCTATCGCTTCCGGTAAAAATCCTGACGTTGTGCAGATGGGCTGGTCTTATTTGAACTATGCCGCTGAAAATCTTAAATACACTGACCTGCAGCCGATGATCGAAAAGCAGGCTCCTGAAGACAAAAATTTCTTGAAAGAGAATTATCTGCCTAATGTTCTGGCATTGGCTCAGACTGATGACGGCAAACAGATCGGTATTCCATATTCTATAAGTGTGCCGGTCCTGTTCTATAATCCTGAAATTTTTACTGCAGCAGGACTTGACCCCAATAATCCGCCTAAAACCTGGAAAGAGGTAGTGAGTGCGGCAAAACAGATCAAAGAAAAGACCGGTAATATGGGCTTTTTTATGCAGGAATATGCTGATAACTGGACTCAGCAGGCCATTATTGAATCTAACGGCGGTTCAATGCTGAAAAATGAAGGCGGCAAAGTCAAAGCCGGTTTCGATACTCCCGAAGCAGCAGCAGCGTATCAGTTGTTGGCTGATATGGTCAAAGACGGCAATGGCCTGCATGCTACTAATGAAGAAGGGTTCCAGGCTTATCTGTCCGGTAAGCTGGGGATGGTTTGCACTACTATTGGCAAACGTGCCAATTTTGAAAAAAGCGCCAAGTTCAAAGTTATGGCAGCTCCTTTCCCACAGTTTGAAGGCAAAGAATTGAAAGTGCCGGCAGGTGGTAACTTCCTGATGCTGTTCTCAAAAGATGCCGATAAACAAAAAGCAGCATGGGAATTCATTAAATATATCGAATCTCCTGAAGCGCTGGCTAAATGGAGCACTGGTACAGGTTATCTACCTCCGCGTAAAGGCGTAGCAGACGACCCTAACGGTTTCAAAAAAATGATCGAAGAAAACAAAAATATCCAGGTTGCCTTGTCTACGATGCCTAATCTGGTAAAATGGGCCAGCTTCCCTGGCGCTAACGGATTACAGGCTGAACAGCTCCTGATTGACGCACGCGATATTATACTGAGCGGCAAAGAAACTGCCGCCCAAGCGCTGCACGAAACTGCAGAAAAGATCAATAACTTACTGTAATACAAACGATTGAACCAATCAGGATGCTGCTTGTTGCGGCATCCTGATTTTTACCAAAGGAGAGTTGTTATGAATAAAGCCAAGTGGCCTGCGTTTTGGTTCTTACTGCCGGCGGCTCTGCTGTTTATTATTTTCTTTTACTGGCCGTTGCTGCAGAATCTGTATCTTAGCTTCTTCAGCTGGAATATGATCAGCCCGACGATGAAATATGTGGGACTGAGCAACTACATTGATATTTTAGGCAGCAAAGAGCTGTACAAAATCATTGGGAATACGGTAATTTTTGTGCTTATTATGCTGCTGTTCAACTTTGTCTTGCCGTATCTTTATTCGTTTATCCTCGGGCACCTTCTTCAGCGGGGAAAAATGTTTTATCGCTCTGTTTTGTTTCTGCCGGCAACTTTATCCCTGGCGGTGGCAAGCATTCTGTTCCTGTGGATCTATAATCCTTTGGCCGGACCGCTCAGTATAGTGCTTGCGTGGTTTGATATGGAATCGCCGCGCTGGTTTAAGGAAAATCTGCTCGTTATTTTTTCTATCTGTACTATCATTGGCTGGAAAGTATTTGGTTATAACCTGATCGTGATGCTGGCAGCGATGGTTGCCGTGCCAAGGGAAATGATCGAAGCAGCCAAGCTGGAGAACGCTTCGAACTGGACGATCTTTAGACGTATTATCATACCGATGACTTCTTCTACTGCAATTTATGTTTTCACGATCACTGTAGTTTTCGGTCTGCAGTATGTACTGGTACCTGTCAATATGCTGACGCAGGGAGGACCGGATCAGGGCAGTTCCAATTTGGTATATATCGTCTATCAGTATGGTTTTATTTTCTTCCAAACCGGTAAATCAGCGGCTTTCGCTATTATCACCATGTTCTGTTATATGGCGTTCCTGTATCTGAAAAATAAATATCTGGAGAAAAAAGTTTATTATGAAAACTAAAACACATCAAGATCTTTGCTGGCATCTGCCTTTGCTTGTGGCAGTATTTATTCAGCTGTGGCCGATAGTTTTTATGGTTTCCACATCGCTCAAAGATATGGACCAGATTTTTCAGGCAACACTCAATCCATTGCCTCTGCCACCGACATTGAATAACTATCTGACCGTATTAGGCAATTTTCCGCTGTTTACTTATATCTATAATACATTTTTCATTGCTGCGTTCGTAACAGTATTCAAAGTGCTGACCAGTGTTTTGGCAGCTTTTGCCTTTATCTATTATGACTTTAAATATAAAGAAACTGTTTTTAACAGCATGCTGCTGACCTTCTTTATTCCGATAACGGTACTGATCATGCCGAATTATTTGCTGATGAGCAGGCTGGACCTGCTGAATACTCCCTGGGGTGTTATGCTGCCGCAGTTTGTTGATGGTATGGGTGTGTTCCTGATGCGTCAGACGATGCGCGGCATACCCAAACCATTGCTGGAAGCCGCTGTTTTAGATAATGCCGGCCCGCTGCAGGTATTGCGCAAGGTTGTGCTGCCGCTGATCAAACCGTCGATAATAGCAGTCGGTATCCTGTTTTTTATCAACTCATGGAACGAATACTTTTGGCCGCTGCTGGTGCTGCAGGACAAAGAAACCTATACCCTGCCGCTGGCACTGCAAATGTTTATCAGCGCTGAAGGCGGCAGTGAGTGGGGTATAGCTATGGCTGTCGCTACTCTGACCAGTCTGCCGCCGCTGGCATTATATCTCGTCTGCCAAAAATTTATACTCAATACCTTTATGCAATCGGGGGTCAAAGGATAATATATGAACAGTATTGTATTTGAAAACGTCTGTAAATCTTACGGCGATGCTAAAATCGTCAAGTCTTTGAATCTGGAAATAAAAGAAGGCGAGCGCCTGATTTTGCTGGGACCTTCCGGCTGCGGCAAAACTACTACGCTGCGAATGATCGCTGGTTTGGAAGATATTACCAGCGGTCAGCTGAAAATGGGAGGCAGGGTAGTTAATGATATTGCTCCCGGTGAACGTAATATTGCCATGGTTTTTCAAAGCTATGCGCTGTTTCCGCATCTTTCTGTCTGGGATAATATCACCTTTGGCCTGCATATCCAAAAGCTTCCGGAAGCGGAAATCAAAAAAAGAGCCGATGAAGCCTTAGAAATACTTAATTTAAGAGGCTATGAAAACTATAAGCCCAAACAGCTTTCAGGCGGGCAGAAACAGAGAGTGGCCTTATGCCGTGCCCTTGTAAAGCAATCACCCTACTTTTTACTGGATGAACCGCTGTCCAATTTGGACGCTCAGCTGCGGCAGCAGGCCAGGACAGAACTGGTACGTATTCATGAGATCTATAAACCGACAATGATTTATGTAACGCATGATCAGGTAGAGGCAATGACTGTCGCCGATCGTATCGTTGTGTTGAAAGATGGCGAACTGCAGCAGATAGCCGCTCCGGATACGATCTACCGTCACCCGGCTAATACATTTGTTGCCGGTTTTATTGGCGCCCCGTCAATGAATATCCTCAAAGCACGTTTTGACCGTGATTGTATTTGTATCGGCAAGGCCGTACTGCCGGTACCGGAGCTGTGGCGTCAGGTGATCGGACAGCGCAGAGACCTGCTGTTGGGTATCAGGCCTGAGCATTGCCGTTTAAGCGAGGACGCTGCTGTGCAGGGAAGTATAACTTATGTAGAAAATACAGGTAATCAGCGTACTGTTGAATTACAGCTTGAGAGTGGTGATAATATCAGCGTTACAGTAAGTGACCGCAATGCGGATGTACAAAATTCCAGCGGGATCTGTTTCAGCTGGGACGATGTGAGTCTGTTTGATGTGACAAGCGGCAGGAATATTGGCTATATAGAAAAAGGGGAGGTTTTTACTGATGCAATGGGCAGTTAGTGATCTGGCTTTTGGCGGTTTCAATAAAAAATATCTCAGCGGTTTGCCGTTGACCTATAATATCGAATTTTTTTATGAATTCGGGACCGACCATTATTGGGATACGGTATTGCTGCCGCTGGCGCAGAATAATAAGGAAAAAAGAACATTTTCTATCCATGGTCCCTGTGTTGCTGTAAATCTGGCAGACAGCAGTGATGAATATTATTTAAAAGCCTACGCTCAAACCTTTACCTATGCCCAAAAGATCAAAGCAGAATTTGTAGTTGTGCATACCAATGAAATTTACCATGGTGAGGTTGCCGCAGTTAAAGAACTGGTCTATCAGCGCTTGGCTGAAGTGATCAGCCTGGCACAAAGCTACGGCGTTCAAGTTGTTATAGAAAATGTGGGTCTGCGTCCCTGTGGATCACTGCTTTTTGATTTTGAAGAATATCTGGCACTGTTTGAACGTTATCCGCAGGCTCTGGCACTTTTGGATACGGGACATGCCCACGTTAATGGCTGGAATCTTCCTGAAACCGTGAAACGGCTGCAGAAAAAGCTGTTGGCTGTACATGTGCATGATAACGATGGCAGCGGAGACAGCCATCAGCCTGTAGGACTGGGAACGATCGAATGGGAACCTTATTTTGCTTCTATCAGGGATTATGCACCGAATGCACTGCAGATATTGGAATATGCTTATATTGAGCCGGGAGTTCTTACCGAACACCTGCATAAGCTGGAAAGCCGTTATGGTGCACTGCGATTTTAAGTATAAGATGTAAATAGTGATTTTTAGTTTAGTAAAGCATTTGATTTAAATAGTGATAATAAAAAATCAAGCCATTATCGGCTTTATTTTTTTTTATGTTTTTTTTTT
>OGXU01000661.1_pt1 | contig 19983 bp, 19 predicted proteins | sample 1576381 | NCBI WGS metagenome assembly OGXU01 (sample SAMEA3541544, study PRJEB24748) | human gut metagenome | biome: human gut; feature: human-associated habitat; material: faeces | place: China | collected 2012 | reverse complement strand
CTATAAACAACTTCAAAAAGGCACTATCAAAATTGGTATTCCTTCTATGATCGGAGCATATCTTTTCCCAAAAATTTTCTCTGGTTTCCAGAAAAAATTCGCTCATTTAGATATTTATCTTTATGAAAAAGGCTCTATGTCTATTCGTGAATCCTTAGAACGTGATGAATTAGATTTTGGTATTGTCATCATCTCCAATGCTTCTCCTAGTTTACAGTTATTACCAATGTCTACTAACCAAGTAGTAGCTTGTGTTCCTGAAGATAGCCCACTTGCTCAAAAAGATTCTTTATCTTGGAGCGATGTAAGTAATATTGATTTAATTATGTTAAAAGAAGGTTCTTTTATCCGTAATTTAATTCAACAAAAACTCAAAGAACACAATATTCAACCAAATATTATTTTAGAATCAAACCAAATCGAAACGATAAAAGGTCTTATCTCCAGTAATGTTGGTATGGCATTTCTCTTAGACTTCGTAGTTCAAGATACACCACATATTAAAACATTACCAATAGAAGACCCTATATTTGTAGATGTTGGACTTGCATGGAAAAAAGATAGATATATCTCTAAAGCTGCTCAATCTTTTATCAATTTCTGTCAAGATACATTAAATAAATAATTTATAAAATTAAAGCCATCAGTTTATTCAAATTTGCTGATGGTTTTTTATTTTCATTAATAATAAAAAGGATAATCCACTTATTTTAGGATTATCCTTTTATATTTTTTATAGCTTATTTAATGATATTTCAACGATGCGCCAATAAAGTTTGTTTTAATTTATCTTCAATTTGTACAAGTTCAGCTTCTGCTAATTTACGACGTTCACGTCCATCTTTTTGAATTTTAATAGTTTCTTCAATAGTAGAAATCAAATCTTCATTTACTTTTTTTACAGTTTCGATATCTACAATTCCACGTTCTGTTTCACGTGCTGTCTCTATTGTATTTTGTTTCAACATTTCAGCATTGCGTCGCAATAATTCATTTGTAGTATCTGTTACTTCACGTTGCATCTGTAAAACTTTTTGCTGTCTAGATAAACCAAGTGCAATTACAATCTGACTTTTCCATAATGGAATAGTATTATAAATAGCACTTTGTACCTTGTCAACTAAAACTTTATCATTATTTTGAATAAGGCGTATCTGTGGTGCTGTCTGTATAGCTATTGTTTTACTCAATTTCAAATCATGAACTTTTTTCTCAAAACGACTAACAGCATTTTCAAAATCACTAACTACTTGAACTGCCATTTGATTTTGAGAATTTACAGCTTCCATGCGCAATTTAGGAATAGTATGCTGTTGCAATTCTAAGATTTTTTCTTCGCCAGCTTTAATATATAACTGCAATTCTTTAAAATACTCTAAATTTCGCTGATACATAGTATCAAACATTACAATATCTTTCATCATGCTCATACGGGCTTTATCTAATTCGCCTTGTATCTTATCAATCTGTACAGATAATTTATCATATTCTGCCATCATACTTTTAGCACTGCCAACTAATGAACCTAAAATAGGTATTTTCTTTATAAATCCGCCACTGTTTTTACTATCTACATCAAAACCTTTTACTTTTACTACTAAATTGCTTAACAAATCGCCAACATGTCCACTATCTTTACTGCGAATATTATTCAAAATACTATCTGAAAACTCCGCTATATTTCGTTGTGCATTTATGCCATATTGTACAGAAGTCTGTGAATTCGTCAAATCTATATTTTCTTTTATTTCATCAATACGCTTTCTATCTTCCGGTGAAATCAATTCTGTTTGCTTTGTAACCTGCTCAATCTCTTCTTTTTTTGTCATTACTTGCCAATTTTGAGCATCAGCATTATTGTCCATTGTCTGTGTTTTTGCTTTGATTAAATCATCTAAACTAATATCTGCCATAAGTTTCACCCTCTATTCATATTATCAAAAAATTTGCGATAAAAATCATCTTTATCCATAAATAAATAGCGTATACCTTCTATAAATCCCGCAATAAAAGGTATGCCTGTCCATGAAAATAATAAATAAAAAATTCCCATAAAAGTTTTGCCTAAATAAAATTTATGTGCGCCAAAACCGCCAAATAAAATTCCTAGACCTCCAGCAATTAATTTTTTACGCAAAACTTCATCACTATCAAAAAATCTTTCTGGTAAATGCTTTAATTGCCAACGCATTCTCTGCATAGGTTTATCATGCATACAATTTTTACGTCTATAGCTAAAGCCAGATTTTATCTCTTGAGTGCGGTCTTGCTTTTTCACATCAAAACCATCTGCTTTTATTGTATTTTCCATGACCTTTAATTCCGCATCCATATCTAATAACTGGTCATTTATCAATTTTTCAAATTGCTCTGTATAAGCATTACTCAATCCATATAAAGTATTTTTTGTTCGTTCCTTTATATCATTTACACTATCTGTATTTAACTGCGTATTTTCTATTTCTACATATTTTTCAATTAAACCAGCCACAGTATCTTGATAATAATCGATAAATCTTCTAGCTAGAGTAATTTTCTCTGGATGTTTTTGTAGATATTGTAAAATATTCAAAGATACCTTTTGCATATCTTGCACATGCATTTTTAATTCACTATCTCTAATATATTTCAATGAACCTTTTATATAATTATAATCCTCTAACGCTTTTTGATAACTTTCCTGCAATAATTTACTATTTTCACTATCATCTAAATCTAAACTAATCTGCTTTTTCTTATTTGGTTTAAATGTCAAAAAGACACCTACACCTAAAGCTATAGCTCCTATCAAATTCACAATATCACTAAAATGTGTTATCATATCAAACCCAATAAAAGCCAAAATAGTCGTTATAACTGCTAAAAACATAATAAAACTAAACATAATTTTTATTCTCCTATATTTTATTATACTTATTAAATTCTAATAAACCCTTTTAAAATCCTGCACTACAAAAATAATTATACAAAATTTATACTGATTATGCTTGTATATCATATTAAAATTGTATTAAAATAAAATTAAAAATTTCCCTTGATTTCTATTTTCTGAAATAAAACTATACTTAGGAGGCTTTTATTATGACAAATATAAATAATGTATTAATAGAAATGACCAATTATTATCACGGCGACCCTAAACGCATTCAACATTTTCTTAAAGTACATAGCTTTGCAAAATTTATAGCAGAACAAGAAAACTTACCTTCAGATAAATTATATATTTTAGAAATCGCTGGCTTGATGCATGATATCGGCATAAAAATTGCTGAACAAAAATACAACAGTAGCAATGGCAAATATCAAGAATTAGAAGGCCCTGCTCCTGCTAGAGAAATACTCGAAAAACTCCAAGTAGATACTGCTGTAATAGATAGAGTATGCTTCCTAATTGCCCATCATCATACTTACAATAATATTGATGATTTAGATTACCAAATCCTAGTAGAAGCAGATTTCTTAGTAAATCTTTATGAAGATAATTGTTCAAAACAAGCTATAGAAAATGCATTAAATAGAATTTTTAAAACTAAAACAGGCATTAATTTATGTAAAACTATTTATGATATTTAATCATATTCAATTAATAGAATAGAAAGGATTTTTTTATGTCCCCAAACCTTGATATTGAATTAAAACCAGTAATTCCCAAAGAATATCCTACATTTATCAAAAATTTACAAGAAGCTTTTTCTCCTGCAATTATCGAAAAATTTGGCACAAATGAATATCTTCCTTCTAAAAACGATATATTATCCTCACTTACTGCTAAAAATGCAGAAGTTTTTCACATTATTTATAATAATCAATGTGCCGGCGGTGTTGTTCTCATGATAGACAAAAATACTCATCATAATTCTTTAGATTTATTCTTCATATCACCAAAATATCATGGAGACGGCTTGGGTCTTGCAACATGGAAAACCATTGAGAAAAAATATCCCGATACAATCACATGGAGAACAATTACGCCATATTTTGAACAAAGAAATATACATTTTTATATAAATAAATGCGGATTTCATATAATAGAATTTTTCAATAAATATCACAAAGAAAAAAATATGCCCAATCATATAAATGATAAACCCAATCCATGTATAGATAATTATTTTCTCTTTGAAAAAAAGATGAAATAATCCAAAGAAATGCTACTTGCCAAAGATATTTTATCTCTAATTTTACCAGCTAAATTCTTAAAAAAGCTTTTCATTACCTGAAAAATAAGGCTTTTTATAAAATCTTTAAAATCAGCATTATCGCTGGTAAAAAATATCAATATCCTTGTATATCAATACTTTTAATAGTATAATAAAAATCACAAATGTTGATTTTTCTAGCATTTAACTTTAACAAGTGTTGTATTTGAATTTGGTTTTATTATAGCTTTTTTTATTATTGTTACTAATTTAACTTTAACAAGTGTTGTATTTGAATTCAAGAACATGTTTAACTAATTTATTGTTAGTGTTTTATTTAACTTTAACAAGTGTTGTATTTGAATTACTATCTATCCCCTTTTCTGTATTCACCTTTGTTAATTTAACTTTAACAAGTGTTGTATTTGAATTCTCTTTCTTCCCAGTAAGAAACAATTCCATTACATAATTTAACTTTAACAAGTGTTGTATTTGAATAGAATATTTTCTTAATCATTTTTTAAAAACTAACTGATTTAACTTTAACAAGTGTTGTATTTGAATAAGAGCATTCGCCTTCGCTCCTTACTATGTATCTTGATTTAACTTTAACAAGTGTTGTATTTGAATTTGTTGCTGTCTTGGTAGTTTTATTACTAAAATTAAATTTAACTTTAACAAGTGTTGTATTTGAATGGAGGTTTTATCATTATGTTTATCTTTTTGTTTATTAATTTAACTTTAACAAGTGTTGTATTTGAATAAATTAGATACTATGAATACTTCTGTGCTTTTGGTTATTTAACTTTAACAAGTGTTGTATTTGAATGGAGTTCCGTTTGTACCATCACATAAAAGCCAACCCTCATTTAACTTTAACAAGTGTTGTATTTGAATTAGAGAAAAAATTTCTAAAGATACTTTTTTTAAAAAATTTAACTTTAACAAGTGTTGTATTTGAATACTTTTTTGTTTCCATCAAAAAATTCCCTTATTATATTTAACTTTAACAAGTGTTGTATTTGAATGTTTTTTCTTTAACACCACATAAGGCTTTTAAACCTATTTAACTTTAACAAGTGTTGTATTTGAATATTTTAATTTTGATAACATCCAACCATGAACTACAATTTAACTTTAACAAGTGTTGTATTTGAATGAAAATAAAACAGAAGCAGAGGAAAAAGCAAGCAAAATTTAACTTTAACAAGTGTTGTATTTGAATGGTATTACACTAAATTCTAAAAGCAATGCTCTATCAAATTTAACTTTAACAAGTGTTGTATTTGAATAAGATAAAGGTTTTAATTCCATATTTTTTACCTCGATTTAACTTTAACAAGTGTTGTATTTGAATGTTATTATTTCTTTTTCATTTCTATAAGTTTCTCTATTTAACTTTAACAAGTGTTGTATTTGAATAAATTCTTTTTACTTACTACGACCATGTTTAAGTCCATTTAACTTTAACAAGTGTTGTATTTGAATGTTAATGTTTTATATACTTCTGCAGAAGCAATATATATTTAACTTTAACAAGTGTTGTATTTGAATACTATAATTGATTGTACACCAGGTCTATAATTATGAAATTTAACTTTAACAAGTGTTGTATTTGAATTAGTAATTACATGCTAACAGATACAGGTCGTGCGTTAATTTAACTTTAACAAGTGTTGTATTTGAATGTGATATAAACGATATAAAAAATGGTTTTAATTATATTTAACTTTAACAAGTGTTGTATTTGAATTACATTTAATTTTTCTCCTTTACTTTCCAATTACTTATTTAACTTTAACAAGTGTTGTATTTGAATTTACCTAATACTTGTAATAACTTTTCTAAATCTTTTATTTAACTTTAACAAGTGTTGTATTTGAATTAATATGGTGGACCGTGGCATTAAAGAACGTCCAGAATTTAACTTTAACAAGTGTTGTATTTGAATGTATATAGAGAACCACTCTATATAGACAGCCCTTGATTTAACTTTAACAAGTGTTGTATTTGAATAGATTAAGGCAAACGATTAATAAATAAAATTTATAATATTTAACTTTAACAAGTGTTGTATTTGAATTCAAGGGCATTTAATTTATCTTCTACATCTTGCATAATTTAACTTTAACAAGAGTTGTATTTGAATCTAATTTTAGGAGCTGAAGCATCTGTGTTATTACCATTTAACTTTAACAAGAGTTGTATTTGAATATGTAGCCAAAACGAGTGATATTTGGTCCCATAACTATTTAACTTTAACAAGAGTTGTATTTGAATTTTGCATTTACATTATCTAGCCTAGTAGCTAGTGTAATTTAACTTTAACAAGAGTTGTATTTGAATCTCCACATAATGGTTCCCATTTCTCCAGTATATGGTATTTAACTTTAACAAGAGTTGTATTTGAATAGAATAGCAACAGATATTGCAAGTGAAACTGGCATGATTTAACTTTAACAATTGTATATTTCTAAAATAACTTTTCCACTATTTGATAAATATGTAGATAATTATAAAAATAAAAACTCATGGATTAAAATACCCATGAGTTTTTATTTTGCTTTATTCTTTATTAGCTATACCTAATTTGCCAAAAACATAGAAAGAAAGGCTTAAAATCATGCCACAGACAACAGCAAGACCCATACCTTTTAATTGTACAGGACCGATATTTACAGCAGCTCCACTAAGACCACTTATCATAGTTACGGCAGTAAGTATCATATTTTTCGTACTAGTATAATCAACTTTTTTCTCTATAAGCATACGTATACCAGAACAAGCGATAACACCAAATAACAATACAGAAATACCGCCCATTACTGGTACTGGAATAGCATGAATAATAGCAGCAATTTTACCAATAAAAGAGAAAAGAATAGCAAAAACAGCAGCTCCACCGATTACCCACACACTATAAACACGAGTAATAGCCATAACGCCCATATTTTCACCATAAGTAGTATTAGGAGTTGAGCCTACAAAACCAGATAAAACATTAGAAACACCATCAGCAAATAAAGAACGATTAAGTCCTGGATTTTTAATTAAATCTCTATCAACAATACTACTTGTAACAACAACATGTCCAATATGTTCAGCAAAAACTACAAACAATGCAGGCATAATAATCATGATAGCGTGAATATTAAAAGTTGGTTCATAGAAAGTTGGTACTTGTATCCAACTAGCAGCTTCTACACCAGACCAATCTACAATACCTAAACAAAAAGCCATAATATATCCTGCAATTACACCAATTAATACAGGAATTACACTTAAAAATCCTCTACCAATTACAGAAGCCAAAATTGCCACAGCTAATGTAAATACAGAAGTAATCATTGCAAGCTCATTTGGAATGCCTTGAGATTGCATTGTATCACTGATAAAACCAGACATATCCAAAGCAAGTGGTGCAAGTTCAAGACCAATTACTGCCACTACCGCTCCCATCGCAGCTGGTGGCAAAATAATATCAATCCAAGCTGTACCTAATTTACCCACAACAAAAGATAAAATAATAAAGGATAAACCAAATGCTATAAATCCACCTTGAGCATCGCCATAACTAAGTCCACTAGTAGCAAGTACTGCTAAAACTGGAGAAATAAATGCAAAACTAGAACCTAAATAAGCAGGTAATTTCCCTTTACAAATGATTAAATACAAAATTGTACCTATACCATTCATAAATAAAGCTGTTGCTGGATTTACATGAAGTAAAAAAGGAACTAACACTGTAGAGCCAAACATAGCAAACAAATGTTGTAAACTAAGTGGAATTCCTTGCAACAAAGGCACTTTTTCTTCTACGTCATAAAACTTTTTCATTTTGTCCTCGCTTTCATAAATAAATAAATAAAAAATTCCTTAGTTATTTTATCATAAGAAATCATATCTATCTATTTAAAAATAAAAATATCTATTAAAAACCAAAAGATTATTGCATATTTACCGCTTTTAATTTATATTTATATAGGCAAAAAATAAAAACATTATTTTTTCCTATATATTTTATTATGAATAGGAGATTTTTTATGACTAAAGAAGAATTTATGCTTATTGCAACTCAAGAAGCTGATAGTAATTTAACAACTAATGAAGGTGGCCCTTTCGGTGCAGTTATTGTAAAAGATGGCAAAATCGTAGGTCGCGGTCATAATCGTGTACTTATAAAACATGATCCAACTTGTCATGCTGAAGTTGAAGCTATTCGTGATGCTTGTCAAAATTTAGGTACTCATGATTTAACAGGTTGTGAACTCTATACATCTTGCTATCCATGTCCAATGTGTCTTTCTGCTACTATTTGGGCAAATATCAAAAAAGTTTATTATGGAAACACAGCTAAAGATGCTGATAAAATTGGTTTTAGAGATGATTTCATCTACAACTATATTGAAGGAAAATGCCAAGATATTTCTGTTTTAGATTTAGAACAGTTTGGTAGAGATATCACTATAAAATCCTTTGATAACTTTGCACAAAAAACAGACAAAACAATCTACTAAAAACAAAGAGGATAAGTTTTATACTTATCCTCTTTTTATCATTTTTATTATCATCAAATAGACAATTATTTAATTTATATTATTCTTCTACTTTTTGATTAAACAAAGCCGCTGCAAAGTCATTAGCTACAAATGGTCGTAAATCGTCCATACCTTCACCGACACCAATCCATTTTACTGGCATACTAAGTTCAGATTTTAAGCCAATTACTACACCGCCTTTAGCAGTGCCATCTAATTTAGTCAATACCAATCCAGAAATAGGAGCTGATTTTGTGAATAATTCAGCTTGGCTAATTGCATTTTGTCCTGTTGTAGCATCTAATACTAATAATGTTTCATGTGGAGCTTCTGCTATTTCACGTTTAATAACTCTTTGAATTTTATTTAATTCTGTCATTAAGTTAGCTTTATTATGCAAACGTCCTGCTGTATCAATGATGAGTATATCCACTTTTCTTGCGATAGCAGCTTTTACAGCATCAAATACTACTGCTGCTGGATCGGAACCTTCTTCATGTTTAATTACAGGAACATTTACTCTTTGACCCCAAATTTCTAATTGGTCAATAGCCGCTGCACGGAAAGTATCTGCTGCTGCAAACATGACATTTTTGCCTTGTTCTTTATAATATCTACCTAATTTACCAATAGTTGTAGTTTTACCTACACCATTTACACCGATTACTAAAATTACTGTAGGCCCAGATTTAGCAATGTTTGTTTCATCAGAACCTTCATTTAACATTTCTGTAATACGTTTAATCAAGAATGGTTTTAAATCTTCTGGAGAGTTAATCTGTTTTTTCTTAATACCAGCACGAACATCGTCCATTAATTGTAAAGAAGTTTTTACCCCTACATCAGCTTGAATTAAAGCATCTTCTAATTCATCTAATAAATCATCATCAATATCAGCATAACCAATAATTACTTTTTCAATTTTCTCTGTTAGAGATTTACGTGTTTTTGTAAGACCTTCTTTTAATTTACTAAAAAATCCCATCTTTTAACCTCTTTCCTCAAAATCTTCTAAACGAACAGATATCAACTTAGATACACCAGCATCTTCAATAGTTACACCATACATAACATCAGCAGACTCCATTGTTCCCTTACGATGTGTTACTAAAATAAATTGAGTGCGTTTGGCATAATCTTTTAAAAACTTCGCGAAACGTTTGACATTTGCTTCATCTAATGGAGCATCAATTTCATCTAATACACTAAATGGTGCAGGATTATAAGTGAAAAATGCAAACAGTAATGCTATAACTGTAAGCGTTCTTTCCCCACCTGATAATACAGCTAGACTCTGTGGTTTTTTATCTGGTGGTTCTACTTCAATTTCAATACCTGAACTTAAGATATCTTCTTTATTTGTTAAAATTAATTTTGCATTGCCACCGCCAAACAAACGTTTAAAAATATCATTAAAATATACTTTTATTTTATCAAAAGCCAAGCTAAATTGTGTAGACATTGTTTTATCTATCTGCTCAATGATTTTTGTTAAATCTTCTTTAGCCTTGACTAAATCCTCAATTTGTTTACTCATAAAGCTATAACGCTCATTTAATGTTTCATATTCGTTGATAGCATTTGGATTTACAGGACCAATATCTTTTAATTCTTTATCTAATTTTTTTAATTTAGATTTCAGCTCATTTTCATCAAGTTCTAAACGATGATTTAAAGCTTCTTGTGGAGTCAATTCATATTCTTCTTGCATACTTTGCAAGCACTGCTTAATTTCAGTTTCCAATTTAGCTACACTTACTTCACATTTATGAATTTTATCCTTGATAACGCCTACTTTACTTGCAATTTTAGCACGTTCTTCGTCCATATCAGACAATTCACTTCGCATACCTAATTGTCTTTTATATAAAGTATTGTATTCTTCTTTACCATCAGTTTTTAACTTTTCCAAATTAGCTACAGATTCTTCTAATTGTTTTAATTCAGCTAAACTATCATCAATGACTTTTTGTAATCCAGCCATTTCTTTATCACTATCAGCTAAAAATGCCTTAAATCTTTCTGCCTGTCCTGTCAACAAATTCAATTTATCATTATAGCGAATGACTTCTTGTCTTGCTTCTGTACAGCTAATCTGTTTTTGCATTACCTTTTGTTGACGAATTTTTAAATCATGTTTCAATACTTCAATCTCATTGTAAATATCTTCATAAAGATTTTGTTTTTCATCAACTTGAGCTTCCATTTGAGTAATTTTAGCTGTTTGTTTTTCAATATCTGCTTCAATAGCCGTTTTTTTCACGATTAAAGCAGATATACGATTATCTATAGCTTTTAAGATATCTTCTTGAGCTGCAAACCAATTTTCTAATTGCTTAAATTCTACTTTTTTCTGTGCTAATAATAAAGATAACTCTTGCCAATCTTTTTGCAAACGGTTGATATTTTCTGCCAAAGCCACGCGTTTTGCTTCATCATCTTCATATTTATTTTTCGCATCACGTAATACTTTACGTTCACTAGCTAGATAATCTTTTAATTCTAATAACTCACCTTTACGATGTAAATAACCTGCTTCCTTGCTTTGGCTACTACCACCAGCAATAGCACCACCAGGTTGCAATAATTCACCTTCTAAAGTTACGATACGCAAACGATAATCATATAACTTAGCCAACTTTAAAGCATTATCCACATCATCAACTACTAAAATTCTACCTAATAAAGATTGAGTTATCACTTTATATTCTTCATCAATATTTACAAGTTCATCTGCATAAGCGATAAAACCATGTTTACCTGGTTCAATTTCAGTGCGTTTATTTTTATGTGGCTGAACAGTAGTCAGTGGCATAAAAGTTACACGACCAAATTTATTTTCTTTCAAATAATTAATTGCTGATTTTGCAGTATCTGTATCTTTAGTAACTACATTTTGCATAGCAGAGCCAAGAGCTACTTCAATAGCTGTAATAAAAGGATCTTCTACCTTTATCAATTCAGCTACAGCACCGCAAATACCTTTTTGCCATGATTTATCTGCTTTTAAAACCCTTTTTACAGCCTTGCCAAACCCTTCATATGAAGCTTGCATTTCCTGGAAAAATTTTACTTTTTCCTCTGCCATACGCACATTTTGGCGAGTTTCATTGATAAATTCTGTAGCTTCTTTGCAAACTTTTATAAGTTCATCTAAATTACTTTGTTGAGAATTGATACTTTCTTGCTTAGCCTGTACCTTTTTATTGATATTATCAATCTCTACTTGTAATAATTCCTTAGCTGTATTTTTTTCTATTTTTTCATTAATTGCATTTTTATGCGCACTATGCTGATTTTCAATATTTACATCTATATCAGACATATCTCGCTTTAATAATAATAATACCTTATTTTGTTCTTCTATCTGCTTGCGTTTTTCATTATCTTGCTCTTGCTTTAATTTAATTTCTTCTTCTTTCGCTTTAATATCATTTTCTACTTTTTGTACACTTGAATTTTCTTCTTGCAGGGCAAGTTCCAATTTATCCGCAGTATTATTAGCAATTTGAGCTTTTCTTTTCAATTCTTCTCCATCAGCTAAAGATATTTTTAATTCTTCTTTTGTCTGATTTTGTCTTTCCTCTAAACGCTGTTGAGACTGACAACTCTGTCGTATACGCTCTTGTAATAAAGTGGCTTGATTGCGACTGCGTTCTATTTCTTCATGGATTTTTTGATTATTTTCACCAAGCAATTTTATTTTCTGTTCTAATTTATTTATCTCACTTTTTTTAGCGATTTTTTCACTTTCAGAAACAGAAACTGTAGCCTCTAATGAAGCTCTTTCTTGTTCATAACCTTTTATCTCTAAATCCAGTTTATTATTTTCAGCTGAAAGATTTTCATATTTATACAAAATCTGCGTGAGTCTACAATCTTTATATTCTTTATTAATGACATTATATCGTCTAGTTTTATCAGCTTGTTCTTTTAAAGGTTCTAACTGTTTTTCAATCTCACTCACAATATCATTTAAACGTACAACATTTGCCTGTGTATTATCTAATTTGCGCACAGCTTCGCGTTTTCGTTCACGATATTTAGTAATTCCCGCACATTCTTCAAAGAAATATCTTCGCTCTTCTGGCTTTGTATTTAAAACTTCATCTACTTTATTCTGACTAATAACACTTATAGAATTTTTACCTAATCCTGTATCGGCAAATAAATTATAAATATCCTTTAAACGACATTTTGTCTTATTGATTAAAAATTCACTTTCACCGGAACGAAATATGCGTCTTGTAATCATTACTTCCTGAAAATCTATAGGTAATTTACCATCACTATTATCAAAAGTAACGGAAACTTCCGCTGCACCAAGAGGTCTTCTTGTGGAGCTACCTGTGAAAATAATATCTTCTGCCTTATTTCCACGTAAATTGCGCACGTTTTGTTCCCCTAAAACCCAACGAATGGCATCTGTAATATTACTCTTACCACTCCCATTAGGCCCTACAATTGCTGTTATGCCCTCATCAAATTCTACTTCTAATTTATCTGCAAATGATTTAAATCCATACGCTTCTAATCGCTTTAACAGCAAAGTTTTCACCGTCCATTGTTGTTTCTATTTCATAAACTACTATCTATTGTTATTTGAACTGTTACATCAGCACCAGGTAAAACTTTATCTTTTAATTCATCAGGGAAAGAAATTTTTGCTGCTGTAACTAAATTTTTATTTTCTTCATCTTCACTATCTTGATGTGTTACCTCTAAGACAGTACCTGTTAAATCCATATCATCAACAGAATAATGCACAAATTGACCTTGATGTACTTTAGCATATTGTTCTTCTGTAAGTGGTGCTTCTACCCATAAATTTTTAGTATTACCCACATTGATGAATACATCGCCTTGTTTTAATTCATCACCTTGTTTAAAATCAGTTAAATATATAATACCACTAACTGGAGCTGTAATATCGGCAAAATTATCATCAGATTGAGCTTGGTCTAAAGCTGCTTTTGCTTGATTTAATTGAATTTGAGCTGTAGCTAACGCTTCTGATAATTCTTTAGATGGAGCAGAAGAAACACTTGCTTGTTGTTCTACAACTTGTGGTGTACTTGCTGCCGCTAAAGCACTTTGTGCTGCTGCATATTCTGATTGTGCTTCCGCATATTGTGTCGCACTTACAGCACCTATAGAATATAATTTATCCATCTTCTGTTTATTTGCTGTGGCTGCATCTAATCTAGCTTGAGCTGCTGCTACATTTCCTGTCGAAGAACTTGTAACTACTGGCTGACTTACTACCATAGAGGCTTTTACTTGTTGCTCTAAATTATCATAATTTACTTTTGCTTCATCATATGCCTTTTGCAAAGCTTCAATTTGTTCAGGTGTTACAACTACTTTCATTTTAGCAATAACTTGACCTGCTTCTACCTTATCACCATCATTTACCAGAAGCTCTGTCAATGTTCCATCATTTTGAGCTACAACCATAACTTTAGAACTTGTGAGTTTTGCATCATTAATATTAATAATTCCTTGTCCCTGGTTCCATTTATATACACCAAAAATAGCTGCAATAGCTATAAGTAGAATTATAGGAACACTATAAATTATAAATGGCTTTATTTTTTTTGTAATATCTTTTTCCATAATAGTACCTCCCATCTTCAGCAATAAAAAAATCCTTTCTCATTCAATATATATCTAAATAAATGAGAAAGGCTGTATATATTCTTACAGCTAGTATTAAAAATACCACAAAACAGTAAAATACACAAGAAAATAGGCTATTTCTAATGAAATTATAACAAAATAATAATATTTATTTTTCTCTTAAATCAAACTAGTTAAATACTTTTTAACATCCTCAATAGAATAACAAATTGCATCTGGATTTTTAGCTTTTACAGCATCTTCTTCTATTCTTGTTCCATATAATACAGAAGCTATTTTTACACCAACTTGTCTAGCTGCATCAATATCAGTTGGTGCATCACCAATATAAATCACTTCATCTGCTGATAATTTATATTCATCTATAACTTCTTGCATCATTTGTGGTTTTATACCACCTTTTATAGAACCAGTTTTTACTTTATCAAAAAGATTTTCCATTTGATACTGCTTCAAAGATATTTCACAAGTTTTTGCACCTTTACCTGTAGCCAAAATTACAATGAGATTTTTACTTTTTAAATATTTTATTAAATCCACAACACCTGCAAATGGTTTTGGTGTTATTTCTTTATGTAATCTTGCATAAGCATCATATAATCGTTTACAAGCTTCTTCATAGTCTTTTTCATCTACAAATTTTAAAATACTACCTTCTTCTATAGGTCCAAATGTATCTGCTATTTCATCATCAGATAATTCTCTATCCATAAAAGGACTTACTGCTTCTCTGATTGACTCAATAACTAATTTTAAAGTGTCTCCTATTGTACCATCAAAATCAAAAATAACTGCTTTTAACATAAATTTGCTGTTTCCAGCTTTCACCTCTTTATCCATATTTGTATCTATTATCTATCAAATGAATAACAAAATCAATTTATTATGTTTAAATATATTAATAAATAAAAAAGTGGTAGATTTTTTCTACCACTTTTTATTGCATATCTTCTATTATCTTTTTTCAAAAGTACCAAATACAATAGGTTTACCATTTTCTACCATATGAGTACCTCTTGCCCACACATGTTGTAATTGTAAATCTTTATCTAATACTAAAATATCTGCATCACTATTATTAGCTAAGCAACCTTTTCTTGGATATAATTTAGTAAATTTAGCAATATTGCTTGTAATAATTTTTATAGCATCTGTAATCGCAATATTTTCTTTTTGTACCATATCTCTAAATTCATTTAAAATAGAAATCTGGCTTGCTACACCAACGCCAATATTATTTCCAGCTTCATCAAAAATTGGCATACTACCATTACCATCAGAACTCATAGTGATATTTTCAATATTAACACCAGCTTCTAATGCTTGTTTTACAGCTTCACTGGATTTTACAGAATGGCTAGAACCAGTTTCAGGACTAACACTAGAAGTTACGTCCATAATACCACCTTGTTTTGCCCATTCAATAGCTTCTTTAAATAAGCGTTTATTACGGTTTACATGAGTTGGAATAATTTGTGTCTTAGGAATTTCACCATTTTTAGTGATTTCATAAAGCATTTTTAAACCATCTTCGCCATCGCCTAAATGCATATTAACTACACCAGCTTTACCGCTGAGCATACCGCCAACACGAGCTTCTGCTGTAATTTGCTGATAAGCTTCTTTTGGAGATTGAGAAGAACGATGATCGCACATAGCAATTTCACCAGTACCAATTACTTTATCAATCAAAATAATATCATTGCGTACACTACCTGTAATTGTTGGTGTTGGAATTTCATAAGAACCAGAATAAATATATGCTGTAATACCTTCATCTTCAAGACCACGAGCTTTGGCAAGTAAGCTAGCTACATGACGAGTTACACCATCTGTACCTAAAAGACCAAGTACTGTAGTTACACCAGAAGTTGTGATATCTGTTAATTGGATTTCAGGTGTTCTAGTAGCATAGCCACCTTCACCGCCACCACCGATTAAATGTACATGAGAGTCAATAAAACCTGGTACTACATAATTACCTTCACAATCAACTACTTCGCAATCATATACTGCTGGTAAAGAAAGACCTTCACCTATCATAGCGATTTTTTCGCCAGCTACTAAAATATCTTTAACTCCTAAATCTTCTGGAGCAATTACATGTGCATTTTTTAATAATGTGAAAAATGTTTTTTTTGTATTCATATAATCAACCTTCTTTTATTGTAAAAATAACATAATAAAATGCATTGCCCAAATAGATAATAATGCATTAATTACACAAATTAAAATAATTGCAGGATAATGTTTAGTACTTACACCAGCAATACCTAAACAACGACCCACATTTTGTACAGGATTACCCATCAAATAAATAGCAGGTAAAAGCACTGTTACTTGCATAGCATCTAAAGAACCAGCAGTATATAAGCTCATTGCTACACCTACACCGCCACCCATACTCATTAAAGCAGTAATTAAAACTGTTGCTGCCTCACCAGGAAGACCCCAAAGCCCCATTACTGGCTGGAATACAACGCCAATTAATTGTAAAAGACCTGTAACATCTAAAATACGAATAATTACAAATGCCATCATTACATTTGGTAACAAACTAGTAGTACCAATAGTAAAACCTTTTCTAGCACCATCAATGAATAAATCCAAAATTGTTTTTTTCTGAATAACTTCTACTTTATTGTCGCTCATTTATCTTACCTCACTTATTGTCCAATAAATTTAAAATATAAACGCATTAAATTTGCACCCACAATTTTAAATACAAAAATTACAAGTAAAGGTACGATAATTGGTGCAAGTAAAATACTAAAAGCAGCAGCACCAGAAGAAAAGTAATTTGTTACAAAAGCACTACCACTTGTTTGATAAGTGATGATAACAGAGCGTTCTTTATCTGTTAATTTTCCTTCATCAACTAATTCTTTAACCATACCAGCAGCAGCATCTGTACTTTGCATATTAGCAATATTTGCAAGTGCAGAAACACCTGGTACACCAAGTAAAGGTTTTAACAATGGGTTCATTAATTTTTGAGCAGCCTTCAATCCACCCAAACCATCAATGACATTTACAATCCCTAAAGCTAAAATAACAGCAGGAATAAGTTCTAAAGCAAATAAAAAGCCATCTTTAGCACCGCTACCGCCAGCACCTCTAAAGCTCATAGCCTTATCAGTTGGTATCTGTCCAAAACTACCATTCAATACATTGAAATCTAAAGCACGTAAAACTCCATCAGACGAAGAAAAAATCCCTGAAAATAATAAAATTGCCAACACAAAAACTACATAACCATACCATGGCACAGAGATTTTTACATCATTATTTTTCTGTTTATCCATTTGTATCTCTCCCTAATAAAATATTTCACTATTTTATTATATGCAAGTTTCGTGCCAATAATTTAATAGATACAACAATCTAATATAAAAGTACTTTTGTGTTTTATTATAAAAATTTAATGGGAATTTTATAAAACTTAAAATATAAAATTCCCATTAAAATCATTTCAATGATAATCCTAATTTATAAAATTTTATGCCTGAAACCTCAAACTCTCGATTAATTCTTCGTTTATCACCTGTATAACTATCAGCTTTTACTATGACATAATTATTAGACTTACAAACAAAATCACCATCAAATTCTGGTAAATTTATTTCTGGCATGTGTATACTTGTATATTTTTCTGCTAATTTAGAAATACATTCTTCTCTTAGTAATTGCATTAAGTTATTCCATTTAGGATTATATAAAATATAGCCTAAACGTATTCCCGCACCACAAAACTTAGAATATGAACCAATTACAAAAATATTTTCAGGTATTTCTCTATTACTATCTCTCAATATTTTAGCTGAATAAGTTTCATCAACAATAGTATATTTAGCATATTCATTTCTATCTTGAAGTACTTCATGCTCAAAAATATTGTTATATTTATCAGTAATATAAAACAAAGAATTTTCTTGTGGTAATTTTAAAGGATAATCCCCTAAAACAAATTTTTCATTTTTAAACTCATAATCTACTAGAAAAATTCTCTTTTCTTCAGGTGTTTCCTCAGGTCGAGGATATAACAAACCATTAGTCAGTACTTCTACTAAACCCCATGAAGGATTTTCAATATAAGCATATTTAGGTCGAAGGGCTTCAAAAATAATTCTCACTGCATTTTCACAGCCGTTAGTTAAGATAAAACTATCCCTTGATAAATTATATGTCTGTGCAAAATTTTTATATGCCTCAAACATATCTGGATATGTTCTTGCTTCTGTGTCAGCTAAAGCTTCGCAAGTAACAGGTTCATCTTTTATTGACCATGGTTTTTGTCTATCTTCTTTAAAATAATCTCTGCGTTTAAACATAATAATTATCCTATCTAATTATAGTTTTACAGATTTAAATTCATTTACAAAATCAACAATATAATCAAGCAAAGCTACTTTCATATCTTCGCCCCATTGTTTATTTGCACTATAAGAATCACTTCCGCCATAGCCACCGCTATTTACCACTTTATCTACACTGCGAATTACTTTTATAGTTGCGCCTTTAAAATCAACTGCATTTAAATGTATATTTTTTAATTTATCCGATAAATGATTTACCTTTGTTTCCATTAAATCATCTTTATTTATTAAATTTTCATCAATAGCCATAATCATGGAAACTTCTTGTCCATCACCATGACCACCTTTCCATGCAGGATTGAGCATTGGAGCAAGTGACCACCAATCAATCTGAGCACAAAGACAACCTTTTTTATTCGCTTCTAATGCTACTTTATCCAAAGCAGGAGTATTACCACCATGACCATTTAAAAATACAAATTTCTTCACGCCATGACGACTTAAACCATCTACAATACCTTTAATAACAGCATATAAGCCATCAAAACCAATATCAATAGTTCCCGAAAATTCCACATGATGTGTAGCTATACCAAAAGGAACTGTAGGCACAATCAAAACTTCTGTGCGTTTTTCTATCTGTTTAGCAAAATAATCAGGAATTAAAAAATCTGTTCCCAAAGGGCCTACAGGACCATGTTGTTCTGTACTTCCAATAGGAATAATTGCTACTAAATCATCTTTTGCGAAAGCTCTTTTTGCTTGTTGCCAATTTAAATGTGCTAAATACATAATTAATACCTTCTTTATTCATTAAAATCAAATTAACATTTTTCTAAATCATCAAAATGACGTCTGATTGTTTCTGCTGATGCAGGTTTTGTACACAAGCTCACTACAATCAATACCACCATAGCAATAATCCACGCCACGATTAATGGATTGAAACCAAATGTTAAAGATGTAAAAGTAGTTGTCAATAAAATATATACAATTTCACCAACGATTACAGACGCAAATGCACCAACTTTTGTTGCACGTTTCCAATAAAGACCAGCTAAAATCGGAGCTGCCCAAATACCTAAACCACCAAAAGAGAATAAAACTAATTGGAAAATTGAAGATGGTTTATAAATACCAATACAAATAGCTAATACGCCTAAACCAACTGTTACATAACGAGACATAATAAATGCATCTTTATCTGTAGCTTCTTTATTGAATATTTTTTGATATAAATCACGAGTTACAGCACTTGTGGAAGTAATTAATACACCACTTACAGTTGACATACCTGCAGAGAAAATACCAGCTACCATCAAAGAAGAAATTACAGGATGAACGCCTGCT
>OGXU01000658.1_pt1 | contig 20034 bp, 16 predicted proteins | sample 1576381 | NCBI WGS metagenome assembly OGXU01 (sample SAMEA3541544, study PRJEB24748) | human gut metagenome | biome: human gut; feature: human-associated habitat; material: faeces | place: China | collected 2012 | reverse complement strand
ATTAATCTATCATGTATTGGATAAACTGATTTTATTTCATCAAAATAATCAGCTTTGGAGATTTTTTCTCCCCATTCTAAGCAATTATTGGCATCAATTTGTCCGCTTATTATTGCCTGTAACTTAAGTCCGCTAAGTTCTGAACCTAATCTTGCATAACTTGCTGAAAGCATCTTATTTCCCTCCTGTTCAATGATTTTAATATATTATACCAATTAACTTTAATTACTACAATGAGAATCAAAACTACAGATTATTTCTTCGGCGGTTGCTGTGGAGCATTGTTCTGTGGATTTCCGGCATGAGTGCCTTTGTTCTTCAAAACAATATCGTCTGCTTTTACATACCAGTCCACATCTGCACCACGGTAATTCGCATTGGCTACCGTATCTGCAACAGGGTTGATAAGTTCCACTTCGGCGTTGTAGTCATAGTCCTTTAATGGAACAGTCGCCGGAACGGATACCTGTATCATGCGTCCCTGTGTGTTGCACTTCAAATCGTAGGTGCGTTCCTTAATTTCTTCACTGACCGTTCCATCTTCATTCTGTACATGAACCTCACGGCGTAATGCGGAGAACTTCAACACTCCGAAAGTCTTTTCTTTATCAATGACGATTCCATTTGCTAATCTCATAATCTGAATACCCCCTTATTTACTTTCCACTGGTAACATATCGTCTGCAAGTAAGATGTAATTGACAAATCCACGTTCCCCGATTTTATAGCCATCGGTAGTGATTCGTGGGTTGATAAGTTTTACTTTCTGCTCTGGCGAGAAATGCTTTTCGCCAGCTTTGGCAGGAAGTGTCACAACTACATCATCGGCTCTCTGCACATCGGAATACAGGTTGTAGCTTCTGGTAATAACAGCCATACGCCCGTTGATTCTCTGTTGTTCCGTAGTATTTTCTCCGGCAAACTCCAAGTTGCCGAATGTCTTTTCCATGTTTGGTACGACAAATCTTAATTCCATAAATGATTGACCTCTTTTCTTTCTGTTTTATTTTCTTTCCTGCTGTACTTTGTGGGGAGATACACTCCCCACGCCCCTAGTGGACTTCACGCCCCCGTAAATCAGAGCTTCACGGGAGCGTGAAGTTGCAAAAAGGGTGGCGACCTTGAACGCTCTACCAACCGCTACATTACCGCCTTATGATTTCTTTCTACGGCGTTTGAAGTAAAGCATACCGCCAAGCCCTACGCAGGAAAGACCGAGCATGGCAAGGTAAGCATAGATATTGGTATTGTCGCCTGTTTTTGGGCTGTCACTTGTCTTAACCGTAGATGGTGTATCCGGCGTGTCAGTATCCTTTGGTGTGTCTGGGACTTCCGGCACTTCCTTGATTGTCACAGTCTGTCCATCGTCTGTGATGTCATTATGTTCTGTCACTTTCTTTGGTTCGTCTGGATTGGTCATATCGTATAATTCCTCAAATGTAACAAGGCTCTTTCCACCAAGAGAAGAACCATCAAAGGTAAATGCAATCTCAACCGTCATTTTTTCATTGTCGGCTGTAAACTCATAATCATTGGATACTTTCTTTCCATCAATCAGAAGTTCGGCGCTTTCTTCCTTTAACATCTGCCAGCCGGAAAGTTTATATTTTGTTCCAACTTCCAGCCCATCTAATGTGACTTTATCCACAATCGTTACATCTTTTCCGGCTTCGATTTCTTTCTTGCCGTTCTTGTCCGTAGCGGTCGTATGGATTTTGATGATACGTTCTGTGATAAGAACAGTCTGTCCATCATCGTTGATGTCTTTATGTTCGGCAACCTTGACAGGCTCTTTTGGATTGCTCATATCGTACAATTCCTCAAAGGTAACAAGGTTCTGACCGCCAAGAGCTGAACCATCAAAACTGTAAGTAATCTCAACCGTCATTTTTTCACTGTCAGCAGTGAAAGTATAATTACTGTCTACACGTTTCCCGTCAATCAGAAGTTCGGCGTTTTCTTCCTTTACCATCTGCCAGCCGGAAAGTTTATATTTTCTGCCTGTTTCCAATCCATCAAGTGTGACTTCGTCCACGATCTTGATGTCTTTTCCGGCAACAATCATCTTTTCGCCTGTTTTCTTGTCGGTAGCTGTGGTATGGATTGTGATTTCTTTTTCGTATTCATCGGTAAGCGTACCTAAATCAATGGTCACTTTATTTCTGGATACGACTATCTCAAAAGCTGGAATCAACTTAAATCCGGCGTTGGAATCACACTTTAATTCCTCAATCACATAAGTATCATAAAGTAATGCACCTTTGCTGTCGTCTGGTTCAGAAGTTCCAAACCACACGCCGTCCTCGCTGGTTTTGCCTGCGTTGGTATTATGCTTATGACTAGCCCAGTCAGAAGAAGTGGAGAATTGCCCGTTATCATCAGTTACCACAATATGACTTTCGCCAGTTGTCTTGCTTGTGATCCTAAAGGGAACATCAGCAAGACGCTTGTGTGTGCCTGCTCCGATTTTTACGCCCTCAATATCTCCACGCTTAATCTGATTGTAGATAGAATGGGCTTCGTCGGTTAAATCAACGATTTTTCCATTCTCTGTGATTGCAAAATCAATCGGTTTTGCACCGTCTGTCAAATATCCGTTTGGAGCTTCACTCTCAACGATACGGAATTTTCCATAAGGTAAAAGGTCAGCGGAAGTAGAAGCGACACCCTCAATATCGGTATGGATTGTTTTTACCACTTCATTTTTCTTGTATAATTTGCCCTCAACCAATACCGCATTATCATTTAAGGAAATGATGTCAAAAGCAGTATCTTTCAAGGTAGCACTTCCTTGTGGCTTTGTATCGCCCGTTTCTAAATCTCGTTTCTGAATTTTCACACCGCCACGGATAACCTTGTCTGATACGGAAAACTGGTTACTTCCAGTTAATACGGCAAGGTCGCCGTCCTCGGTAATCTGTGTAAGGTATAAGCCTTTTATCTGTTCGGACTTATCGCCAGCCTGCATATATGCACCGTCTAACAAGTAGCCGTTTGGAGCTTTCGTTTCCTCTACGGTTAGCGTTCCAAGTGGAAGAACTGCTTTGCCGTCCTGCATATAGAAGCTGTCGCCAGATACCTTGTATGCGTCCGCTAATTTTGTGATGTAGTGGGTTATCCCGTCACTGTCAGTTTCAGCGATTGTCTTTGTAACCCATGTACGAGTAGCTTCGGCAGGGAGATTGTCTTTATTGTAGAAGCCAGCATAATACTTCCATGTAAACTCTGCTCCCTCTAAAGAAGCGTTCCCCTGCGGATTGTCTTTCTGCGTTTCCATATCAATCTTGAAAAGCTCAATCAAAGTATCTGTTACTTTCGGCGTATCTGATACTTTTAAGGTTGCTGTTTCGCCAGCTTTGATTGTCAATGGATAAACTGTTTTATCCACTTTATATCCTGCTGGTGCGGATAATTCCTTGATATAGACTGTGCCTGCTTTTACCTCTACAACATCTGTATTTCCGTTTTCATCAGTCGTAAGGGTGGCAAGCTGTTTCGTGCAGTCCTTATCAGCAAAGACACCGTATGTCGCACCAGCGATAGAGTAATTCCCGTTACCGTCTGTAATGCTGGTATTACTGGAAGTCTTTTGAAGTTTCGCATTTCCAACATTGAGTTTCGCCCAGAATTGTCCCAATTCCTGCCCCTCGCCAGAGTAGATATAACCGCCACATTCATAGCGTCCTTTATTCTCTTTGACAAAGGCTCTTGCACCAGCGAAAACTTCGTCCTGCGTTGCCTTTGGAATTTCATTATAAGAAGCTCGCACGTTATCACATTGCCAGCCAAGATGTACGCTCAATCTCTGCCAGACTACAAGCTGTCTTAAAAGGTAAGCGTGATTTTTACTTATTCCGCTGTGGCTGTCTGTGTACTGTTTTACATATTCGATAGATAAGGCAACGTCGCTTATCTGGTCGGCACTCATACGGGTGCTTGCGTCAGCTCTGGTCTTGTAACCATTCTTAAAGTCTGTGTTAATGTCGATACAGTAAGCGTCCTCGCCCTCAACGGTCAAATGTCCCTCATTAAAGGTAGAACCAATCGAACCGTCATTCATTACTTTTTCGACGATACCGACACGCTCTTTTGACTCCGTCCAGTATTGCTTACTTTCTGCATGAACGGGTATTGTCGGCAAAGCAGTAACGACAGTCGCAAGAGCTAAGAAGCCCGTACACAATCGTTTTAACATCTTTTTCATAAATCTAATGCTCCTTTCATTTTGGGTAATAAAATAGCCGTCCAATAAGAACGGCTGAAAATAGAAAAGGAACGTCATGTTAGGCGTTCCATAGTCTATGAGTTATTCAATTTTTTGTTGTTTCAATACTAATGTACTGTACCATATCTTTGCATATCTAGGAAAACTTGCGTATCAAGGCTCATTCGTTAGTAGTAAATAAGTAGTAAATTGATGTGTTTGTTTCCTTGAAAATGCTGATAGATACTGTGTTTTAGAGGATAATCAGATTTTTATTGTGTTTTTTATATAAAAACTGATTGTATCCTCATTTTCAGAACTTATATAATAATCTATTTTTCCCTTATAGCCGTCAATTTCTGCAATCGGCGGAACAATACCGCCCTCGCTGTTAATGCCGTCACAGTTTACATCATATTCTTCACCGTTGCTGTAAACGATATGAAGTACAACATTGCTCCAGAAAGTGCTATCGGTAATTCGATTTTTATTAGAAAAGTTTTCATTAACAGTAACGCTTTCGGGTGCTTTTACAACTTCCATTGAAACGGGATATACCGTCTCTGCTTCATCACTTGTTGATGCATTGCCCCAACCAAAATCATCATCGCCCATTTCAGATGCAAATGCCTGAACAAATACTGTCTGCACAAGACATACCGCCAACAAAGCAGACAGCAAAATCGTAATAAATTTTGAATGTTTTCTCATAATTTCCTCCATCATTTTATTGTTTTATCTGATATGCAAGATTAATATTTTTGTTTTAAACACCATTCCCCTCTGAATAATTATTTAAAAATTAACCCAAAATACCATTGCTGTTTTACTGCATTTTGCGGTATATTGCAATACAACAATCTGCGGTATGCTATACTGTATGCGAGGTGAATTCTGTGTATAAAAGAATCAGGGAACTGAGGGAAGATGCCGACCTCACGCAAAAAGAAGTTAGCAAAATTCTGCATTGTTCACAACAGGTTTACAGCAATTATGAACTTGGTCAGCGTGATATCCCCACCGCTGTTTTGATTTGCCTCGCAAAACATTATCACACCAGCACCGACTATATTTTGGGGCTGACTGACAACAAAGACTTACCGAATTATACGCACAATTAAATCGGCAAGCTATTCGTCCCGAAGATGTTCTTCGGGATTTTTATGACATTAGTTTACTGCATTTTGCGGTATTTGTCAAGATATATACAGATAAAATATTATTTTTATTTAAGGTGAATTAAATTTTTCAAAGTAATCATCAACTCGTATTTGCGGTTCATTGGACACTTGTGCAAATAATAATACACAATTTATGATAAATACGATTATATTAGCACCGCAAAGATAATGCCGTTTGTTTTCTCATTTTTCAGGCAATTATATTTTAGGACAATTTGTCCTAAAAATCAATAGGTCACTATGTACTATTTTATAATTTATTCGGTGATGAAATGAAACTGAGAATAAAAGATTTGCGTGAGGACAATGACCTTACGCAAAAAGAAGTTGCAAAGGTTCTTATGTGCGACCAGTCGCTGTACTCAAAATATGAACGGGGCGAAAGAGAAATTCCCCTCTCCCTGCTTATTAAACTTGCCGACTGCTACGGCACAAGCCTTGATTATCTGACCTGTCGCACAGACAATCCAAACATTAAATAACAGCCGTTTTGAAAATTTGCATTTCAAGACGGCTGTTGTTCTGTTATAAAAAAATCGGCTGATGTTGTTTTCCCTGCAATGCAAGGGTTACGCAATCTTCAAGCTTATCAAAATCAGCCACAAGCGAATTTGGTTTCTTGATGCAATCGTCCTGTTTTAAAGGAACGAAGTAAATATTTTTAGTGTTGAGAAGTCTGCCGATGTTCTGTGCCGACGCACCGAGAGCGTCATTTGTTGCAACGCACAACAGCACAGGTCTTAAAATTCTAAGATGCGACTTTGCCGCCATTGTTACCGCCGTGTCGGTAATTCCGAGCGACAGCTTTGCAAGCGTGTTTCCCGTACACGGTGCAATCACAAGCAAATCACACATTTTTTTCGGTCCTATCGGTTCTGTCTGCACAACCGAGTGCAGAACAGCTTTGCCCGTTATTTCTTCTGCCCTCTTTACCATTTCCTCCGCTTTTCCGAAACGAGTTGATGTTGAAAAGGCATTTTGCGACATTATCGGAATAACATCATAGCCTGAGTCAACAAGCCTCTGCATTTGCGTAAAAGCCTTTGAAAAGGTGCAAAAGGAACCGCACATTGCAAATCCTATGGTTGCTTTTGTCACCTGTAAACCTCCTTGATGATGTCAAATACAGTAGTTTTTATAATTTCTCCTGCCGTTTTCGGAGCGCATTTTCCCGGGAGCGACAACGCCCTAACGGCATAAATTCCGAGTTTTTCGGCGGTATCAAAATCAACCCCGCCCGGCAGGGACGCAAGGTCTATAATAAGGGTGTTTGTGTCGGTATTCATAAGAAGTTCCCTGTCAAAAATCAACTTCGGAATTGTGTTGAAAGCAATGTCAAAGTGCTTTACCGTTCTGAGATTCTCCGTATTAAGTGCATTGTAGCCGAGTGCTTTCACATATGCAAGGTCTGACGGCTTTCTTGCGCTCACGGTAACATTTGCTCCGAGAAGTTTCAGCTTGTGAGCAAGAATTTTTCCGATTCTGCCGAATCCCGCAACAAGACACTTACTGCCCGAAATCGTTCCCTCATATTCTCGCATTGCACATTCAATTGCACCCTCTGCCGTAGGCAATGCGTTGAGAATTGCAAAATCATCTCTTGCTCCGTAATCAAAAATTTCACCGTCCGAAAGCCTTGGATACGCCTTTAAAAATCTACTTTTCATCGTGGTGAAAACAGGCTTTTTAAGGATAATTTCAATTTCGTCACTGTCAAGCAAAATGTTCCCGTTTGAAAACGGAGTGTTAAGACTGCCGTCTGTCCTTATTGACGGCAACGGAAAAATCAATGCGTCACTTTCCGAAATTGCCTTTTTAACACTGCAAAGGCTCAATGAACCGTGGCTTTCAAGCCTGTTAAATCCGCCGAGCAAAACATCGTAACAGCTGTCAGAAATTGATTTTGCAAGAAAAAGCTGTCGCTTGTCGCCGCCGATTATGCCAAATGTTCTTATATCGCTCTTTTTCATACACAACACCCGTAAATCAAGTTATTCTCTACACCCTCATATTATGCCGAGTGTCATTGTGTGTGAAACCGTGAAAAGAAAAAGGACAGCAAAAGCTGCCCAAGTTCGGCTATTCGGAAAGATTGTCAAAAGTTTCAAGAATTTCAAGCGAATCGGCGGAATCGAGATAAACATAATTGAAATCACGCACAATATTCCACCCCTTAACATAAAAAGGTGCAAGGCTTGAATAGCTCTTTTGCATAACCTCATAAGCAAAAGTTATTCCAAGGTTATCTTCAATCAGTTTTGACATAAGTGTAAAGTGGTTTATGCAGGTTACTCTTGCAAAATGCTCTGTCGTTATGTTATGTTCCGATAAAACCTGCTCAAGAATATTTCGTGTTCCAGAACCCTTTTCACGCAAAAAAAGATGTTCGGTAAAAATGTCATCAGGCAAAATCGTTTTGTTTGCAAATCTGTGATTTTTACTGCATACACCGACAAAATTTTCCGAACGATAAACTCTGCTCAAAAATTCATTGCTGTCAAAAAAACCTTCAATCAACGCAAAGTCAAGTTCGCCCTTTTTAAGTCTGTCAAGCAAATACCTTGTGTTGTCAATCTCAATTTCAACATTATATTCGGGCAACTGCAAAAACTTTTCAACCTGTTTTGGAATAACATACTCGCCGATTGTCTTTGTTGCACCAAACCTTACAAGCCTTTTTTCGCCCGACTTCATTTTTTCAAACAGCTTTTCTTCCTGATACATAACCGACTCGCAATATCTTTTCAGCAACTCTCCCTTTCTCGTCAATCTCAGGCTGTGTCGGTCATAATCAAACAGCTTGCAACCGTACTGATTTTCAAGAAAATGTATATGCTGGGTAACAGCAGGCTGCGTCATATTAAGCACCTGTGCAGTCTTTCTGTAATTCATAAAATTGCAAAGCGTCAAAAAAGTTTTAACCCTATAATCAATCATATCACACCTCTTTGATAATTTTTACTTATCATATCATTTTAAACAATAATTAGATTTTATCATACTTTCGTGTTATACTCAACAGGCAAAATAAAATCAGGAAGGGTAAAACAATGAAATTCATCAAAACAAACCTCGGCGGAGTCCTTGTATGTGCCGTCATTGCGGCATTTGCGGAACTTTTCAGCACTATTCAAATCGGCTCATTTTCGTTTTCGCTGATAGGCGCACCTGTTGCAGCAATTATTACGGGAATGATAATCACACTTTTAGCACCGAAATTTTCTGCCAACAAATATTTTTTGGGCGGAATAAAATTCACCTCAAAAAAGATTTTGCAATGGGCGGTAATCATACTCGGCTTTTCGCTTAATCTCGGCACAATTGCAAGTGTAGGCGGCAAGAGTCTGCCCGTGATTGTAAGCACAATTTCAACATCTCTCATAACGGCTTTTATTGTTATGAAAATTGCAAAAATCAAACCTAAAACAGCCTGTCTTATCGGAGTAGGTTCGTCAATCTGCGGCGGTTCAGCAATTGCGGCAACCGCTCCCGTAATTGATGCCGATGACGAAGAAATTGCCCAATCAATTTCGGTAATCTTTCTGTTTAATATTCTTGCGGCACTCATTTTTCCGACTTTCGGACACGCTGTCGGCTTTGGCACGGAAGGCTTCGCAGTGTTTGCAGGAACAGCGGTAAATGACACATCATCAGTAACCGCAACTGCCGCTACCGCAGAAAAAATCTGGAATGTAAACGGTATTCTTTCAACAGCCGTAACCGTAAAACTGACACGAACACTTGCTATAATTCCGATAACGCTTTGCCTTGCACTTTACAGAACACACAAGGCAAAATCAATCGGTGCAAAGGGTTCAACATTTTCATTCAAAAAGATTTTTCCGTGGTTCATTCTCTTTTTCATCGGAGCTTCACTTGTATCAACACTTGTCGGATTTATTCCGCAATGTTCTTTTACAGAATTTTACAACAACGGTTTTGTACCTCTGATGAAATGGCTCGCAACATTTTTCATTTCAATGGCAATGGGCGCAATCGGACTTAACACAAACATAGTAAAACTGATAAAGAGCGGTGCAAAGCCGATTATCTTAGGATTTTTCTGTTGGATAGCAATTTCCGCCGTATCAATCGGAGTGCAACAGCTTATGGGAATTTTTTCATCTAATCTGTGACAAAAAAGACAGCCGAATTTTTACACACGGCTGTCTTTTATTTTCTGCATACAAAAACTCCGCTCTCAAGCGAAAGCGGAGTTTGATTTGATAATTTGCCGTAGATAAAAATATTCTTCTCCAAATGAGGTTACGGTCTGAGTCCCATTCCGCCCTCGAGGGTTATGGTTTCGCCGCTCATATACTTGAAATCAGGTGATGCAAGTGCAACACAGGCACGGCCGATTTCTTTTTCGACATCACCAAAATGTCCCATTGGCGGCACTTTTACATTCTCCTTGAATGCGTCGGGATAAGCCTGCTCAAATTTTTCAAGCTGAGCAGTCCATGCAAGCGGACAGACAATGTTGACATTTATTCCGTCCTTGCCCCACTCGTTGGCGGCAACTCTTGTAAGACCTCTTATTCCCTCTTTTGCGGCTGCATATGCACACTGACCGAAGTTTCCGAAAAGTCCGGCACCCGAAGCAAAGTTTATAACCGTTCCCTTTGACTTTTTAAGGTACGGATAGCAAGCCTTCATATAATAGAAGGTTGCGTACAATCCCGAATAAACAGCAAGGTCAAATTGCTCTGTTGTATGATCTGCAAGTGTAATACCCGACGCAGAAGCCTGAGCGTTGTTAATCAAGACATCAATTCCGCCGAATGTTTCAACAGCTCTGTCAACAACATTCCGAACAACCTTTTCGTTATCGCCGTCCTTGCTGACATCAGCCTGAACAGGCAGCACATTTACTCCGTAAAGTCTTTCGAGTTCTTCTTTGGCATCCTCAAGCTTTTTGACATTTCTGCCTGTAATAACAAGGTTTGCACCCTCTTTTGCATAAGCAACAGCAATGCCGTAGCCGATTGAACCGCAACCTCCGTCGCTGAGAACAGCCCTTCCTCCCCCTGTAATAACAGCGGTCTTTCCTAATAAAAATCCCACTAATCCATCCTCCTTTTGATAAAAAAATATGCTGCAAGAATACAAATATTCTCACAGCCTTATATTATCAGTTATTAAGTTTAGTGTCAATCGTGTAATGCTATTATACGGACATTAATATGTTAGTTTTAAAGTCAAAATCGGGCAACAACATAAATTATATGCTGAAAAAGTTTTATAAATATTGCAAAAGCAAATACAATTTATACACACCATTCATCATATCAAAGCATTTTTATAAAACAAGTCAATTTATCAAAACGGGCGGATAATATCCGCCCCTACAAATAAACAGCAACTTTCATTTAAAATAAACCGTCGGGAAATACAACTTTGTGATTCAAAAGATTTTCTTTCAGCTAAATTTTGCGACAGGTCGCAAAGCTAAATAACTTCGCTGTCGCTCTGTTGCTAAATTGCAAACCTTTTGGTTTACAGCTAAATTAAATTCACTTTTAGCTGTCCGTCAGGACAATTTTGCTATCCTCAGGATAATTTAACTTGCGTAGCAAATTTAGCTCACGCTTGAGTGAATTTAGCTGAAAAAAGCACTTGCAAAAGCAAGTGCTTTTTTCTTGGCGGAGGACAAGGGATTTGAACCCTCGCGCCGCGTTAGCGACCTACTCCCTTAGCAGGGGAGCCTCTTCACCACTTGAGTAATCCTCCGTGTGAAGTTTAAATTCACTATAAAATAAAATGGCGGAGAGGAAGGGATTCGAACCCTTGGTCCCTCGCGGGATCACTAGTTTTCAAGACTAGCTCCTTAAACCACTCGGACACCTCTCCGTATGCTCATCTTGCCTTTCAGCATTTCAGCAAGATTTATTCTAACACAAGTTCCTCCATTTGTCAACACTTATTTTTAATTTTTTTGAATATTCAGTAAAATAAGAAAATTTCCCAATTTCTTGACAAATCGCAAGCCATCATATACAATAGTTATGTTATGTGCCAATAGCTCAGTTGGATAGAGCGTTCGCCTCCTAAGAATATGTTATAACGACCGCCTTTCGGGCAAAGGCGATTGACATTGAGTAAGTTTAAGACTAAAATTGAATAGATTTTAAAGATGTTTCCGTAGCTCAGCTGGATAGAGCGACCGCCTCCTAAGCGGTAGGTCGGGTGTTCGAATCACCTCGGGAACGCCAAAAACTCCGCCGGAAAACCCAGTAAAATCAAGGGTTTCCGGCGTTTTTTCATTTTTACGGAAAAAGTGAAAAATCGTAAAATTCACAGATTTTCATTAGCAAAATCTCCGTCAGCTAATGGAAATTAGGACGAATGTCGTCCGCCTTTCAGGTGAACGACTTGCTAATAAAAATTAGCAGGATTTTCGCTATTTTGCTAATGAAAATGCCCTCTCTGCTAATGGCAGAAAAATTCGAGCAAAATTCCTGCTAATGAATAAGGCGTTCGTTACCCTGTTAATTCGTTCATTTAGGGGTGGTCAAGCGACAATCGCACACTACTTCTATGCCATTTCTTATTAATAATTGCGGTAACAGGAGGTGGTTGTTTTGAAAGAACAAAAATATCATTTATACCTTTCCAAGGACGAATACAGCGAAGTGCTGCAATCACTTATCCGTTTGAAGAACAGCCTGATAGCACAAGGCAGATACACGGACGCAGCAGATGATATTCTTTGCAAGGTGCTTTCAGCCAAGAAAAGAAAGTTCAAAATCAAATATATCTGAACACGAATAAAGACCGCCTACACTTTTGTAAGCGGTCTTTGCTAATTTAGAGTAAGTTAGACAAACTGGAATTTATTAGGCAAACAGAATAAGTGCAACACCTGTGATAAGCAGAACTATACCAACAACAAACTCTATCATTCCCACTTTCTTTGCGTATTCTTCTTTCTTCCGACCGGCTTTGAAATCCGCCTCAAAACCGTTGATAAGATTGTATTTCTTTTTAAAGTAAATGAAGTATCCAAACAGAAGGAATGCCAATCCCAGAACTACAGCCAATACCTTTAGGAATATCATATAAACACCTCCACAAAAAATTCAAATTTGTCTTTCTCTTAATTTCCTATTATACACCAAAATTATGAATATTTCTACCCGCCGTCTATTGACCTCAATTAAGAGGAAAGTAGGTGGCTTTTTTTGTTAGCAAAAAAATTTTCAAGAAATTTTGAAAAAACACCCCCCAAAAACGCTCTCCCATTTCAAACAAGTGAAGGGGTTAATTCCGAGCCACGAAAAGGTCAGCCCTTTCACTTGTATTTTGACAACTGAATAAACCATTCACTAAGACTTTAATTCTGATGATTTTAGCCACCTTATCGGGTACGCCGTGACTTCTGCATTGCAGAACAGCGAGAACTCCCGGTATAGGTAACAGGTTGCCCCTGTTACGGCGATGACAGTCAGAAGGATAATGATACTTCTCTACGGAGCTGGCGGAGTACCCGGCAGAGGTGAAATTCCTATGATACAGATTAGCAGTCTGTTCCTTAGTGACTTCCCGTGAGCTTATTGCTCGGCAAGGGGTGTTGAGAACAAATATTGCCCGACCGGTTAGGAAATGAGCCGGTCAAGTACATAGCCATACTGCGATGGCTATGAATTTCACGAAAGGAGGACGCACAAAGTGTCGAACTGCAAAACGATTGCGATATGCAATCAAAAAGGCGGAGTTGGAAAGACGACCACTACGGTAAACCTCGGCGTCGGTCTTGCAATGCAGGGAAAGAAAGTGCTGCTCATAGACGCAGACCCACAGGGCGACTTAACCACTTGTCTCGGTTGGCAGGATACAGACAACTTGGGTATCACGCTTGCAACGAAACTCACAGATGTCATAAATGAAACGATGAATGACCCTACGGTCGGTATTCTGCACCACGACGAAGGTGTTGACCTTATTCCGGCAAACCTTGAGCTTTCAGCAATGGAGTTTAACCTTGTCAACGCAATGAGCAGAGAGACGGCATTGAGAAACTATCTCAGCGAAGTGAAGGAGAAATACGACTATATCTTAATAGATTGTATGCCTTCCCTCGGAATGGTAACAATCAATGCTCTATCTGCGGCAGACAGCGTAATAATTCCTGTTCAGGCTCAGTATTTACCGGCAAAAGGTATGACGCAGCTTGTTCAGACCATTTCACGAGTTAAGAAGCGTATCAATCCGGGCTTAAAGATTGACGGTATGCTTCTCACTTTGGTGGATAGCCGTACCAACCTCGCCAAAAGCACGGTAGAAGCTCTGAGAGAGAACTTCGGTAGTCAAATCAAGATGTATCGAACATATATCCCGATTGCCGTAAAAGCCGCAGAGACTTCTTCCAAAGGCAAGAGCATTTTTGCCTACGAACCGGGCAGCACGGTGTCAAAAGCGTACACCGAATTTACAAAGGAGGTGTTAGCCGATGGCAGGAAGAAAGAGCGACTTCACTCTCACGAAGCTCGATGACTTATTCTCGACGCAGGAACAGAGAGATGAAGAAAAACTTTCAAAAATCCGAGATATTCCCTTGACTGAGATTGACGATTTCCCCGACCACCCTTTTAAGGTGCGTGATGACGAGGATATGGCACAGCTCATTGAGAGTATTAAGGAACGAGGGGTAATCACTCCGGCGACGGTAAGGCAGAAAGAGGACGGCAGATACGAACTCATATCGGGACACAGACGAAAGCGAGCCTGTGAGCTTGCCGGGTTTGATACTCTCCGTTGTGAGGTCGTTGAACTGAACCGAGACGAAGCCACGATTTTAATGGTTGAGAGCAACTACCAAAGGTCGCAGATACTTCCCTCGGAAAAAGCCTATGCCTACAAAATGCGTTTGGAAGCATTGAGCAGACAAGGCAAAAGAACAGACCTAACTTCCGACCCAGTGGGTTGGAAGTCAAGCGGAAAAGAAACAGCACAACTAATTGGAGAGCAGTCGGGTGACAGTCAAACCCAAGTTCGCAGATATATTCGCCTTACAAACCTTGTTCCCGAACTTTTGGAATATGTTGATGAGGGGCGAATTAAAATGCGACCGGCGGTTGAATTGTCTTTTCTCGATGAGGACAGTCAGCGTGATGTGGTTGATGAAATCGACCTGAACGACGCAACCCCGTCCCACGACCAAACAATCCGTATGCGAAAGTTCTTTGAGGAGGGCAAGCTCACAACCGAAGCAATCCAAGCGATTATGTCGGAGGAAAAACCAAACCAAAGGGAGAAAATTGTTTTGAGGGGCGATAGGGTTCGACAGCTTATCCCGAAGAATATTCCCATAAGCCAAACGGAGGATTTTGTGTGCAAGGCATTGGAGCATTACAACAAGTTTCTGCGAAGCAGAGCCGACCGTGACAGCCGATAGCCTTCCCCCTTTCTCACACTCTAACCCCTATATATACCGGCTATTAACCTGCTGAAAAATATACTCTATCTCCCTTGAGTATATCTATCTCTAATAACATATAGCTGTCTATAAAAGGGTTCGCACATTTGGAGCAAAAGCAAAATGTCTGCTACGATAAAAAGTTCAGCCAATCGCACCTTTGATGTTTTGACCGGTTTTGATTACGATTAAGGCAGAAAGGAGCGATGGATATGAAAAACAGGCTGATACCTTGTGTTCTTGCCTGCCTGATGATTTTCCTCGTAGGTTGTAACGGTAACACAGCCAAAGAAGCTGCACAGGAGATTACGAAAACAGAGACTTCTTTTCCGGCTGGTAATACCGAAACAGATTCTCAGGAAGAAACGGCAGAAGAACCGGAAAGCACGACAGTTCAGGAAGAAACACCGATTACGGCAGAAGAAAGCCAATCAACCGCTGAAAGGCAGACGGTTGCGACTGTTCAGACAAAACCGGCGGAAGAAAAAACGGCTGATACTCCTGCAACCGAAAAGCCAAAGGCAGAGCCACCGAAGCAGACAACCACGCAGGCTGAACCCGAAAAACAAACGGAACAGCCAAAAGAACAGACAACTGCCGAACAAAAGCCGGTTGAAAAACCGACTGAAAAGCCGGCAGAACCGAAACCGACAGAGCCGCACAAGCAGACATTCGATGTCAGCCCTTATGTTAGTTACGCAAAAGAGTATGCGGTAAGCATAGGGCTTTCTCTTGACATCACGGCGACAGAATGTTGGGACAACCCCATATCCGCAAATCCTAACCGAAGCGGTATCAAGTCTGATATTGAAAGCAGACTGAACCGATACAAGAACAGCGAGGGTTTTACCGCTGTGTGGATATGGACAGAAAAGCTATCCGATACGGATTACAACATCTATATCGGCTACTGCTAAAACAAAATAATTTTAAGCGGACGCACTGAGTAAAATCGGTGCGTTTTTGCATTTCAAGGAGGAAAACGCAATGGTTAAAACAAAATTCAAGAAAGCCGTCTCGCTTATGTTGGCGGCGGTTATGAGCCTTACTGCTTTTACGGGCATTGGGGCAACGACAGCCTTTGCAGCCGTAGGAGAAAAAGCCGATGTGTACCTCGTCGATTATCCCCGAAGCGGAGATACCAATAACAACGGCGAATGGGGACACGGCAATCTCAACTATATGAACGGTTGGAAAGGCTTGTCCACAAAATATACAGGACTTCGTGCAATGGGTTCGTATTCGGGCAATATTGCCTACTGTATTGAACCGGGTACAGGTCAGCGGACTGGAGATACTCTCACCGAAAAGGACGAGAACTTCTTTAATAACATCAGCCCGAACGGAACGATTTCCGGCGATGACATTCGCCTGCTTATCGGTCGTATCTTGCAGTACGGCTACCGTGGAGGTATTTCGACAAGCTGGAAGTCGCAGAATGAAAGCGACGCAAACTGCATCGCACACGCTTATGCCACTCAGATTTTGATTTGGGAAACGATTGTCGGAGAAAGAGACGCAGGCTTTAATCACGTTTCTACCAGCGGATACAATGCCGTGCTTGAATGTGTAAGCACTGCACACCCACTCCGCAGTAAAATCTTGTCGTACTACAACAGTATGGTAACAAGTGTTCAGAATCACACCAAAGTGCCGAGCTTCTGCACAAGGTCAAGCGGTTCTGCAAAGGTAAACGAGCTTGAATGGAACGGAAGCAAGTATGTTGCTACTCTCACCGATACAAACGGTGTGCTTGGCAATTACAACTTCTCGGCAAACATTGACGGGGTTTCTTTCTCTGTCAGCGGAAACAAATTGACTGTTTCGATGGAGAAAGCTCCGAGCAAGGAATTTACCATCACAGCCGCAAAAAAGAACGGTGTCCGCAGAGGTGTTGTCGTATGGTCTGACGGTATCCATCAGAACGGAAACGGCATTCAGGATGTGGTCACTTATGCTCAGGAGGTCAGTGACCCTGTCAGCGGCTTTGTCAAAATGAAGGTAAGCTACGGCTCTTGTCAGATTGTAAAGACAAGTGAGGACGGAAAGGTTGACGGCATTCAGTTTACCATAAGCGGTAACGGTGTCAATCAGACTGTAACAACCGCAAACGGCGGTAAATTCCAACTGGATAACCTTATGCCCGGTGTTTACACGGTAACAGAACAGTCTATCGACAAATATGTTCCGCAGGAGGTTCACAGAGTAACTGTTGTTGCCGGTCAGGTGTCAAAGGTCAATTTCAATAATGTTCTCAAAAGAGGTAATCTTCAGGTCATCAAATCTTCTGAGGATAACTTGGTTGAGGGCGTTACCTTCCATCTTTACGGCACATCTCTTTCCGGTATTGCTGTCGATGAGTATGCCGTGACAGATAAGAACGGTGTTGCTTCTTTTGATGATGTGCTTATCAGCGGCACTACCCCATACACCATTGAGGAAGTGGATACCGCAATCCGTTATGTTGTGCCTGCAAATCAGACCGCACCGATTAACTGGAAAGAAGTAACCACAAGAAACTTCACGAACATTCTCAAAAAGTTCAGCGTAACCGTAACAAAGAGCGACCGAGAGGAAGGCACACCGCAGGGCGACGCTACCCTTGCCGGAGCAGTTTACGGTATCTATAAAGGCGAAACCCTTGTGGACAAGTATGTGACGGATAAGAACGGGCAGTTTACCACAAAGGAATATGTCTGTGATAATGACTGGACAATCCGTGAAATCACGCCGTCCGAGGGTTATCTGCTTGATACGACTGTTCACAAGGTCGGTGCTGAACCGCAGCTTTATACGGTGGAACACAATCAGACAGCAAATGATGTTACCGAACAGGTTATGAAAGGCAATATCGCCATTATCAAGCACACCGATGACGGCGAAACTCAGATTGAAACACCGGAAAACGGAGCAACCTTTGAAATCTATCTCAAATCTTCCGGCAGTTTTGACGCAGCAGAAGAAGATGAAAGAGATGTCATTGTCTGTGATGAAAACGGTTTCGGGCAGACAAAGGATATGCCTTACGGCGTATATACCGTTCATCAGACCTCCGGTTGGGAAGGTCGTGAGCTGATGAAGAACTTTGATGTGTTCATTGCTCAGGACGGACAGACCTACCGCTATCTTATCAACAACGCAAACTTTGAAAGCTATATCAAGGTTGTCAAGGTGGACGCAGAAAGCGGTAAAAACATTCCTTATGCCGGTGCAGGCTTCAAAATCTTTGACCCTGACGGCAATCAGGTAACAATGACCTTCACTTATCCTACTCCGACAACGATTGATACTTTCTACACCGACGCAAACGGACAGCTTGTGACACCGGAAAAACTGGAATACGGCAAGGGATATTCTCTTGTAGAAGTTCAGGCTCCTTACGGATATGTGCTTGACAGCACACCGGTGTACTTTGATGTGGCAGAGGAACATTCTTCCGATGAGGGTGGTATTACCGTGATTAAGGTCGATAAGCCTAATATGGCACAGAAAGGTACAGTCAGCATTGAAAAGACCGGCGAGGTGTTTTCAGGGGTAAATATCTCCGGCGTGGAAAACGCCGATGTGATTTATCAGCCTGTCTATGAAGTGAAAGGTCTTGCAGGTGCAGTTTATGAGATTAGCGCAGCAGAAGATATTATCACTCCCGACGGTACACTCCGTTATGCAAAGGGCGAGGTAGTAGATACTGTTACCACAGATGAAAACGGACTTGCCAAGAGTAAGGAGCTTTATCTCGGAAAATATACGGTGGTTGAAATTACTGCACCGGAGGGTATGGTCATCAACAAAGAAGCTCACGATGTTGAGCTGACTTATGCCGGTCAGGAAGTGTCTGTAACCGAAACCGCCACAAGCTTTGTAAACGACAGGCAGAAAGTAGCGGTAAGTCTTGAAAAGACTATTGAAAAGAACGACATCTTCAATATCGGCAACGGCGATGAAATGAAGAATATCAGCTTCGGACTTTTCGCCGCAGAAGAACTTGTTTCTGCAAGCGGTACTTCTATTCCGGCAGACGGACTGATTGAGATTATCTCACTTTCCGAGAACGGCAAGGCTGTTATCAAAACCGACCTTCCTTTCGGAAGCTACTATGTAAAGGAACTTGCCACCGATGAGCATTATATCCTTACCGACGCCAAGTATCCGTTCACTTTCAGCTATGCCGGTCAGGATACCGCAAATGTTGAGATTGCGGTCAATGACGGCAAGCCGATTGAAAACAAGCTCATTTACGGTTCTGTTTCCGGTAAGAAGATTACCGAAAACGGCGAAGCACTGGGAGGTGCTGTAATCGGTCTGTTTAAGGCTGATGAAACCGAATTTACAAAAGAAAATGCTTTGATGACTGCTACCTCCCAAAAAGACGGTAGCTTTTCTTTTGAGAAAGTACCGTATGGCAACTGGCTTGTAAGAGAAATCGAGCAGCCGGAGGGCTTCGTGCTTGATGAAACTTCTTATGAAGTTAAAATCTCCGAGGTCGCTCAGGTCATTGAGGTCGAAATCGTCAATGAGTATGTTCACGGCAATATCAAGTTGACTAAGGTCGATGAAGATTACCCGGACAACAAGCTGACAGGAGCGACCTTTGAGGTTTACAAAGATGTAAACGGCGACGGTAAACTGGATGACGCCGACGAGCTTATCGGAACTCTCTCCGAAACCTCTACCGGTATTTACGAGATGAAGGAACTTCTTTACGGAAAATACCTTGTAAGAGAAACCAAAGCACCGGATGGCTTTGAGCTTGATAAGGGTGTGTACTCTGTTTTCATTGAAAAAGATGAAACCACCTACGAGGTAGAAAACAAAGCCGGCGTCGGCTTTATTAACACAGCTATGAAAGGAAACCTGAAAATCGTTAAAACTTCCTCTGACGGTAAGGTTGAAGGCTTCACTTTCAGAGTTACAGGAGTAAACGGTTACGACCGAAGCTTCACGACCGATAAGAACGGCGAAATCATTATCGAGGGACTTCGTATCGGCGATTACACCATTTCCGAGGTTCAGGATAGTGTTTCTGCTTCCTATGTGCTTCCTGCGGATAAGATTGCAACCGTAAAGGTCGGTTCTACTACCGTTGTGGAAATGCACAATGAGCTGAGAGATACACCAAAGACCGGAGATAACAGCAATGTGGGCTTGTGGACGGCACTTGCGGGACTTTCTGCCCTCGGTATTGTCGGCACAGCCGTTGTTGCGTACAGAAAAAAGAAGAAGGAGGACAA
>OGXU01000650.1_pt1 | contig 20248 bp, 9 predicted proteins | sample 1576381 | NCBI WGS metagenome assembly OGXU01 (sample SAMEA3541544, study PRJEB24748) | human gut metagenome | biome: human gut; feature: human-associated habitat; material: faeces | place: China | collected 2012 | reverse complement strand
TCACCACCGTTACCAAAACCATTGCCAAAGCCACGGCCGCCCCATAACCAGAACAGGACGATGATCCACAACCACCAACCGTTAGCCCCTCCGAACTGGTCTTGGTTGTTACGACCGTTCATCAACGCAGCGACTAAATTCGGATCCATCTTATTACCACCCAAAAGGCTGGTAAACATACCCGGAATCATAGATAATAAACCATTAGCGGCGCTACCGCTCCCGGAACCCATGCCGTCTAACAGCACGATTTTGTCTCCACTTGTACCCATGTCTATTTATTTTTGAATTAATAATAACCCCACCTGATAGTGGGCGTTACAAAGTTCAAAAATTAATAATCCTAGGATCGTGATATATGTCATCATCAAAGCACGTCATGTCATGCAATTGGTATTAATAAGAACCGGTACAAGACAAAAAATCCGGAACGTATCACTACGGCCCGGATTCATGCAAATCTATAAATTCAATGTTTCAATGCTCGAAAGAAAACGTCTCACGACGTCAAAGAGAGATTAACTACACGAAAAATCTCGCATCAACTTATTTGTATTAGCAGTGTATTCATTAACTATCTTACTGGATGAGGGATTATCCTCTATCCTTGACAGTCGGTTATCGTCACTCCTTACCGTAACGTCACCCATCCTTCGTACCATGTTTTCTTGATATGATGATGGATCGGAGTATATAAGATCATCAACGAACCTGTATATCGCACCATCAACCGTCTCACCTATCTTCTCATATAAGCCGGATTGGAATGACACGAAACCATCATACCTCCCACGAGCCAAGAACGAACCGTCCGGTCTCGCCTCGACACCGCCGTTGACCTCCCGGAGCAGGCCCGGATTCCTTTGGTACAGATACCTATAAAACCCGGCATCCATCATCCTATCCTGTCTATCCAGATAGAAAAGGTTTCTCATGCTACTGTCACCGGACTCGATAGCCACGTCAAACAGAAGATCCCTTACCTGACCTTCCGGCAACGACATCTCCATGCTTTTTAACGTACCTCTGTCATGGTGATTCAAAGATACATTATAAAATCCATTAAAATCAAGGAAACGTAAGACATTATTATATAAATCCGATTTTTTTAACCTTTCCTTGATCTGGATCTTCCTTAACGATGTACAGGATTTGATAAAATCCCGATCCTTCCCCTGTCTAGCCTCGTATCTCCTGAACTCCCGATCGATATCGGCATCATCCATCTCAGGGGTAACTGGATGCTGGTATATCAATCTGGCAAGGATCATGTTCTCGGTATTCGAGGATGAGATGTTGGACATAACCAGCTTTTTTATATTATCCTTGACCACGCCAATATCGGAACGGGAAGCCCCGGCGGGGACCACGCCAGCCGGCAAGTACGAGGGCCGCTCTATCCCGATATTGGCCAACATCTCATAGGCCTGATCGGTGTCGGTTATCGGAGCCGTGTTATGGTACGTATTCCTACTAATATACAACATGCTCCTATCATACATATCGGAAGGGGATGTATTCCCGGATCTTACATACACCATCCTATCCCCAGTAGAATAAGTATCCTGAACCTCGTATATCGGATTCCCTTTTCCTGTTATCCTATCAAGATCGGAGATAAAGCTATCGTATACCGAATTGCCGGCCTGTATGGAAGACAACATGACGTCCAGCGACGCCATAAGATCACGGATATCCTCAGGTCTGGATATAACCATCTCATCGCTGATCGCCTCGCTTATATCCACGCCCATGTCGGCAAGATCCATGGCTATGTCATGCAGACGTCCGGCAACGTCCTTGATGTCCTTAAAATCATCCATATCGATTATCTCCCCAACCTTATCCCTTAGACCCTTCATATCCTTAGGCATACTGATATACGGTGTGGTACTATTGAAGTACGAGTCGGTAATCGTATTTCCGTCCTGACTCCGAACCTCCATACGGGTCATATTACGATACGTGTCATACATCCGATCTGCGTAATCCTGATCCTCCTGATACCGGAGTGCCAAGGAAGGGTATGGGATGGAGGCGAAAGCCTGATCGAACTCCCGGCGGTCGCTGATACCGCCTACCGCCCTCATGATCGTATCCCTTACCTCTATTGGATTCAAGCCCCTTCTCTTTCCTAACGAGTCATATGTATCCTCATATATCATATAATCATCACCAAGGCCTGACTCGGAGGACAGGAAATACATATCCTTCTCATTAAGATTCCCCTCAGACATAAAATCGACAATCCTCCTCATCATATCCCTTACCCGCTCATACTCCGATCGGTTAGTCATGATATTATCAATCTCATCAGCGTCATACATCCCAGATCGCTCAAGATTGTACCTATTGAGGAATATATCACCGCCGGAAAGGAAGTTAGATACGATCATATCATTAAGATCATTGATATTATCAACACCCAAGGAAGTAAGAGTATTATTAATATCCTTAACCTCATCAGCCATGAAATTGCCGGCGAAATAGTTCTTCCGCTTGATAAAGGACATGACATCATCATACCTAGGTTCCCCATTACTATCCAGATCATATTCTGATGGCATGGACATCCAGTCGCCAAAGAAGGACACGAAGTCGGGGGAGTAGGCCGTACCCCAGACCGATAAGGCCTGCTTCTGGTCGCCAAGCACCTCCATCGCCCTTTGGTATAATCCGGATGGTTGGTTATTAGGGGCAAGGACATTATCTACCCTACCCTCCTTATTTTTTATAACATAACAAGATCTGCCCATTACTAAATCGTTTTGTTACAAAGATATAAAATCCCATCTACTCTCACGAGCGGACGGGATACCAAAATAACAACATAATAACAAACCTTATGTTTCTACTGAAAAGTACAAATCATTTTGCCGATCCTCACGGACAGGCAAAAGCTCAATCCTAAATTACAAAAAAAAAATGGAATTTATCGTTTAGCGAAAATCTCCTATACGATCAAAATATCTTTTATTATTTTCTACAATATTAAAATCATGTTTTTTAATAATGTCTTCGACTTGATCTTTCCTTAAATGGAACCATTCTCTATCAATATTATATACACTATATTTAGAATGAAGAATAGACTCTATATCCTTATCTACATATGCTATCATGTGAAAATACACATTAGCAACCCTCAACGCTTTCTCTCTTGCACATATATCCTTAGATTTACCAATCTTTACAAGACCATTGTTTGCATCTAATCCAATATAAGTAAATTGCATCTTTTTATTATCACTACGTGATATTTCCCTTAATGAAGAAATAGCACACATTGTAAAATCGTATAAATCATAAATATCAAAACTCATACATCTAGGCATCATTCTACTCACAAACTCGGCCAATTTTCTATTAGCTTTCAATTTATTGGAAATAGTGAATTTAATGCTATCAATGTTACTATCCGTATTCAATATAGTTATATTATAAACAACGCCATTAAACATATGATCTATGCACATCTTATCAAGAATATATTCTCCATAGCCATATTTATATAATTCATCCTCATATTCTATAGCTGCCGATATAAAACGATTGTACAACATCAAGGTATAATCGAAATCAAAATCACTATGACCAAACAGCATTATCAATGCATAATGAATAAAATTACCATAATCGCTATCACTTGAAGTTATAGTGCAATCCTTGATAATTAAAACGTCATTATTATCAACATATTTAAGATCGTCTACAAAATTCCTTACAACAACATATAGTTCTTCTGAATATAATGGAGGATCAGTATATTTCAACTTTCTCTTTTGACAAAAATAATTCAAATCGTCATATAACTTCAAAATATGTTCTTTATCCATAATATAAAACAACAAGGACCATTGGCGTCCGTTATTCCACCAATAGCCCTCATCTATCGCCTACGCCTAGGCGAGTTAATATCTTCTTATGGCCCAATAACGGATGGACACCGCAAATATAAAACCTTATTTTGAAACTACAAACAAACAGGAGATATTTTTACAAAAAATGTAATCAGTTATATTTATCTATCATATAGACGAAATATAACTGTATCTATCCTCCATCATCATCACCACCTTCTTGATATCAGATAAGGTTAGTTTCTTTATCTCCATATTCCTGCTATCCATCCTGACAAAAGAGTTCTTGAACTCCTGCTCGGTTATAGCCTCCAACCTAAATAGATTGTATTTTATAAGCAACTGGCTTACGTCAAATATCAGGATATTAAGATCAATATCATCCTTCAACTCATCAAGAAGATCACGCATCATGACTTTGATAGCATCAGTATCAAGTTCCAGTTTATCGGCCTCCTTCATCAACTTCTTGATAATACCATTGTGCTCGATTATGATGTTAGCGTTATCATCATCGGTAGGTAGAAGGATATCCATCGTACATTTTATACCAACCTTATCACTAAGTCTTTTATTGAACTCAGTCATATAATCAAAAGCCTGATCCCTGCTTAAGGCGTATGTATGATCAAGCAACTGCTTTTGTCTGACCTTGACAAAATAGTTACTGGTGTATAACATCATCAAGACCTTCACTCGCTGGATGCGTAGGTCTTGCATGATCTTCCGATGTAAAAAAGAATCTAGTTGCATAATATAAAGAGTCCCCACCGGGGCCATCACACACCCGACAGGGACCAACTTTTAAATATCTTACTCGTCAGGTGATGGACTGACGCTGCGAAGATAAGTCAAGATATTTAATTTAGCAAGGATTTTCCGCCTCATTTTCTCCAGATACTACGTTGCCGTCGGAAACCAAAGACTTGTCCTCGGCCGCCTTCGTAGGCGAAGCGGAACCCGATTGGGAGCTGGACGGGTTGACGAACGGGGTCTCCGTATCCTCGAAGAACGTCTCATCCCTCCTAATACTCATCCTGAACTTAGGAGCTATGAAAGGATCGTTATTAAGATCAATGTTGATCGTAACGTCATTCATCAAAATATCCTCCTTAGTTCTGGAATCACCTATCCATCCTCTTACGTCAGCGGTCATAGGCATCCTGCTAGCCGCCTCCTTAACAGCTTTAAGCCGGTTCTTGATAACACCCACGTCCCCAGCCAGCGGGATCATATACGTCTTATTATCCAACCCAGATCTGGCTATAGCGTTATTAAGATCCATTATATCATCAATACTTACGCCTCCGCCTAGACCCTCCGTAATCCTATCAGCCATCGATTCGATCATGGATGAAAATGACGATATATCCTGATTTTTCAATCTTACGGGGTACAGGTAATTTCTTCCATTTCCTGTCTTTATAGCTACGACCGGAATACGTGAATTTTTATAATCACCATACTTGTCCCTGACGATAGCCGTACAGAACGGGAATATATTATACTTAATATCATCCCTCATCGTAACCTCCCCATTCTCTATATATCCTACGCTCTCGACCTTACCAGCCGTCTCGTTGGTAAAGTCATTCTCGGATACCATCAACGTCCCATTATCATCACTTATGCTAAAATTAGGTCTTCCCGGCAAAACACTGGTGACTGTGCCTACGAACGGTATATCAATCTCACCCGCGACGGATCCTACATTATCCCTATACAACTCAAAGGCCATACTCCTTAAATCAGCGTTACTCCCTTTTGAGTCTGGATCATTGGCTTTTAGCACCGAGACAAAATTACCATCACCATCCACGATCTTAATAACCATATTATCAACCAGCTCTCGGTAAGCCGACTTAGTCTCATCAGAATTAGGGTCAACGGCGTTAAGGCTATTGTATTTATCATACAATTCCTTGGTATATGGATCTAACATATCCATCTTAAACCTTACCATATCACCCTTGCGGAGGCTAGCCGCTGCTTCCTGATTCACCGACTCGTTGTTAGATCCAAACGTATCACCCGTATAATAAGGGACAATAGATCCATCCTGCCCCTTGCGATACACCATGAACCAGTTGGAGGTCGATAAGGCGGTCTGCCGCCCCAATATGACACCGGTAGCGTTCTCGAAAGCCTGAGCGTCATCCTCGCTAATCATCCATCTTGAGTGGTTATTCGACTCTATAACAGTAAATATGTCGGTTCCGTTGGTGAAATCCATCACCCTTCCATTATCAGTATCAGTGGCATCAGATCTTTTAAGCCCAAGACTGTCCATAAACCTATCAAGTCTCATTCCGCCAACCTCATAATACATGACCCCACCGATCTCTCTCTTCTGGGCCATCAACACCACCGGGTTCTGGGCGGCGTTAACTTCCGTCCTGCCGGTGGATGTCCCGGGTTCGCTCTCTGTGAGGACATCACCCATAGGTATGGATTTATCGTAATCCTTGACAGCTATACTTCCGTTATCATACAACCTCATCCATTCCACGAATTGAAGAAGAGGCCCATCGGAATAATTATTGATAATATCAATAGCCTCATTAAGCTTATCCTGATCAATCTCATTGCCATTGTCAGCCTCATTCATAAGATCATTATAAGTCTTTATAGCTTCTTTGATCTGATCCTGATCAAGACCATTGATATTCATATCTACAATATCATCAACAGCGTCCTTGATATTATCATAAATATTATCATGGATCTTCAATCTATCTATTATCGATCTAGCCTTATTGATCCTTGAAATAGGATTATCCCCAAACCCGTTAACTAGACTATCGACACGAGGCTTGTTATTATCATATATCTGTCTCTCCCTAGGAGATAAGACATCCTCATTACCGTTCCATATCTTTATAGCTATATTATTGATTCTATCGTCAGAAGGATTTATGATATCCTCATCATCAGGAACCCTCTCGACTATATTACCTTCATCGGTCTTAATCTCGTTCTCCATAGATCTGGCTATCATATGATTATATGTCTTGAACATAAATGCCTCATCCTCCCCTATAAGACCATCTTGGTAAGCCTTGTCTATAGCTTGGTCGTTGGCGTAAAGATCATTGGCATCAGGATTATCAGTATTCCTGAAATCGTACTTGCTATCATCCTCCTCATAAGTCTTACCCCATACGTTCGATAATATCTTCATGAACCCGCGCTCCTGCGCCCGGATGAATCTTCTGTCACGCATACGACGAAGAGACTCGTTTATATTCTTATAAGCCACAAGATTATGACGATACTCACTAAGCAATGCCATAGCCTCCTTATAATTATCAACCCCACGGATAGATACGATGTTTTCAAAATCAGCTATAGTATCATAAGCCGCCATAAGATCAGCGGCACTGATCCTTGAATCATTTCTATTTAAGAACAACTTAGATATATCAGCCTCTGAGTTAATTAACGTAGTTAATTTCCTCTCCAATGCGATCCTATCCTCTGTTAATTTAAGAAGCCTATCATTCTCCTTGACCAACTTAGCCTTATCAGATTCAAGAGCGTCCTTCGACGCGACACTTTGTTGAAGCCTCAAGACATTCTTCTCCATCCTCTGTATATCATCCGTAAGCTTCCTGAGTTCTTCAAGATCCCTGCTCGAATCAGGATTAAGACGAGAATATATATCAAGAGCGGGGCCTATATCCGTATTGTATATCCTTCTTAACTGATTGGCGATATCGTTCAAATTATCCTTCGCCTCAAGGCCATTATAAGCCATATTGGAGATATAGGCGTTAAACGACCTATTGGATATACCATCGGTAAGGGAGTCGGCGAACCTATTGGCCATGGTAAAATTATCCACCTTCTTATTAAACTCACTGATAAGATTAGACTTATACTCATTGACCTGCTCATCCGTCATATTCATATCGGACGCTATATCGCTATTAGGTATAGATTCGACTACCGTCCTGAAATTCTCCTTCGTATCATCCAGCATCCCCATCTCCGAATCATAACGAAGACGATTGAATACGGCGTCACTAAAATCCTTATTTATGATCCTACCATCACTCTCGTACGATGTGTCTATGCCGGATAATTGAGCGTTAAGAGCCATACTGCCACGAATAGCACGGACAGCGGCGGTGGTCAAGGCGCCGGCATTGGTGTTGTAGGCCTCCACCATCCCCTTGTTACGGGACATGTCTTGGCTCCATTCCTTTATACCTCCAAAGGTCTTTCCACCCATAACCGATCCGATAATCATACCGATACCGATCTCCTTCCAGCCTTGACTAGACCCGTATGTTTCCTTGAACCCGTTCTTTATAGCCTCCATATAGCCTATATTCTGCCGGATAGCCATAGGATTGTATCTTGATTCTACCCAATCCTCGGCGGACTTACTAGCCACTCCCTGAAGACCCTCCTCATACAGACCCTCGGATACCGGACGTTTAATGATATTGAACGTATTCCCGGCTACCTTCTGCCATTTCTTTGGTGTTATGGCTCTTAACATACCGTTATCCATCCTCTCAGCCCCTACGCCAAATATATTGCGTTTTATGAACTTATCCACGCCAAGATCCATACCAAACATATCACCGAACATAGCTATGTTAGACAATGTAAGAATACCGATATTAGCGGCAAATATAGTATTGGCGGCATCGACGTTGTCATTTCTGAACCTCATAAGCTCCTCATACGAGGCTTCTCTACCATAGGCATTTCTGTAAGCCTGCTTGAAGTTTTCCTCAGACTCCATCAACCCACTCCTTGACTCTACCGAAGCCTCCCAAAGCGTTGACGTGCCAATAAAGGTTAGGTTGTCCAAACCCTTGCCTATGCCTCGTCCTATGCGGGCGGCCCTCAGCATGGAGTTAAACCCGCTCTTCGTGGCGGAAGCAGCCCTACCTAATCCAGCGACAGTCGCTCCTATCCTAGCCCCCATACGGGCGGCATTCATAAGACCAGCGCCAGCGAAAGCATAAGACGACAAGATAGCCCCAGCCGTAAATGCAGCCCCCGACAAAAGATCATTTGTCCAGAAATTGGTTGTAAACATACTTTTAAGAAATCCGGCATCTCGCTCCTCCTTACTATAATAATGATTAAGCGTATAATCACCACGCTTATCCATATCATCCAACCATCTGGCAAAACTGTTATCATACATAGCTGATAACGTCCCTTTTGTAACAAGCTCCTTTAATCCATAAACAGACTGACCTACTCCACCTATTCCATACAAGGCAGACTTATAAATAAACTTACCTAATCCTCTATAAGTTTTCTCCCAACCACTTTGACTTCTCGATAGACGATCGTCATTATCTATATTATTGATATAATTCTCATATTTAGGAATCCACTCACCTGTTGATAACCTATATCTTGAATCACGAAGATTGATCCTGCTCCCAGTTATATCATAATTACCCTTAGGTATACCTACCTCATTTATCATCTGGAAAAGCGAGTTTCTGGCTCTTACGTCATCATGATAAGATGTCTCTACAGATTTTTTTATACCCTCAACCAATGACGGTATGCTTCTACTTCCTTCCCTGGATAAAACATCATTATCCATATCCGATGAACTACTCATCCCGACAGGAATAGGGATAGAAGAAATATTGTCCCCAGAAATCATAGGGGATGGAATGGATGGAGTCGGAACATAATATCCCTGATCCCTCATCACATTCCCCATATCATTATTATTGCTGTTCATTTTTACCATCTATTTTATCTATGGTCTCTTTATCCAACACCGAAAGAAGATTGCTAAGGTCAGAATGCTGTTCATTAATATCCCTACCCTTTACAATAACATCCTTATTAATAGCCTCAACTACAGCTTGAGTAAGATACATCTGAGGACACATATTTATGATTTTCATGATATTATCAGCATAATCAGTATTATACTCTAATACCTTAAGCGGTGTCCCAGTCTTTGCTTGACCATGGAAATAAATACCAACTTCAACCCCTCCTGGGAATCCCTTAGCTTTGACATCATACGACTTGTAATTCCTCAAAACCGTATTAATTATCCTAATAGCCCTCTTATTAAGCTCAGATGTAGCTAGATCATTACTCTGAATATCATACTTATCAACCATCCTAGAAGCCTCCTCCGCCGCATTCTCGACAGTAGCGAAAGCGCCAAGCGAATTAGCCTGCGCCCATTTCTGGTAAGGTCTATTGGTTGTAGCAGAAAAAGACACAGGAATGATCTTGGATTCATAATCTTCCGATCTCACATTTCTTTCCCTTTCATACAAACTATACCCCATACTATCTAATTCTTCTTTAGTAACTTGAACCGTAGCGATATTCTTTCCACCAGCCATAGCTACCAAATCAAATGTATTAGGATTATCTGTAGGACGAGCATACAATATATAATTATTAAGTCTACTATCTTTATCTTTATTCAAGAAACCGGCTCTCGCCAAAAGCAGACTCTCTAATTTAGCATGCATACGCCTATCCTCTTTAGAAGCGTTGGTAGAATTGGAAAATGACCATGATCTTGGAGCAAACTCATCATATCTTCTTTCATAGACTGTTTTAGAATCCTGAACAGCCTTAGCTATATTACGACCTACATTGGAAGAAGACCATTCCCTTCTAAGCGTAGGGCCATCAGCTCTAGACATATTCTTACCTATGATCTTGATCATTTTATCCCTATTAGTCATATTGGCATCATCACTATTCATTATTGGATTATCTACACGACTATAAGTTTTGGCTATATTATCTATATCATCCAAAGTGAAATTTTCTCCCGAATATCTATTTAACAGATTTATATAAGATCTCATCAACTCCGTATTAGCTATAGACCTATCCGTGTAGTTGATGTTTTCGCTTATCAATCCAACTATAGAAGAAACTTTCAAAGCGTCTTCCGGAGAATACTCCCTTCCTCCAATAACCGCTCCATTCTTACCAACATCCCTTGCGTTAACCATACCATTATCAGTATATGTATCAATACCACCAGTAACATAGTTTTGATCTTTGATAGCATCATTAAGGATATTCTTCGTAGCGACATCAAAAGCATTCGTAAGATAATCAACTTCCTCGTCCATTATCTTACTATATTTCTTCCTATTATCATTCGCCGCCATAAGGGCCTCATACCTACCTACCATTTCTGGTGATGATAACACAGAACTAGACCCGCCACCGTTATTGGTAATCCATGCCATAATATTCTCACTATTAACACCACCTGGATATATAGAGGGATTGTTTTGTATATCGTTCTCTATACCTCGTAAATCAACAGGGTTTAAAGACGATATTAAATCCTTCTCTCCTGTTGATATATTGTTTTCATTCTGAATATACTGATTGTCAAATATATTTTCAGGAGTGACATTAGGCTGAACTTTTTCTAGCTCAATCATAACACCTGAAGAAGCTCCGGAACTGTTACCACCTTCTTTAGTCATTATCTCCCTAAGCTTAAGATTCTGATCTATTTCCTTGGATTTTTGTCTCCATGAGAACTCCCGCTCCTTGAAATCAAGATCTCTTACTTTAAAATAATAATCATCCGCACTATAACTTTCTGATGAATTATTGTATGACCATCTAGCAGATACACCATCAAGAAACTCGTTACGGACAATAAACTCCCCTGCCCTAGCGGGATTCATGTTGTTGCCAATAAAGGATGTAGCTTCCTCCACTAACGCACGGCGCTGCTCCCGAACCTCCTGCAACGAAGCCTCGATAGCCGCCTTAGCGGAAGGGCTGGCCTCCGCCCCTTTGAGCTTGGCTAAAAGAACGCTCTCTTCAGCGTCAAACCCAGAAACATATTTATTAACAAACTGTTCAGTAGTCATACCACTAAACATGCTAGGATTGGTCATGGCTAAATACTGTCCCTCTATCTGCATCTGAGCTTTAGCATTCTGAGATATAGACCTAGCCGCTATTGATCTAATTTGAGATTGACTCATCTCATCAACAGTAATATCCCTCATCCTCCCTGTAGGTTTACCATCCACTATTTCAGGAACAGAAAACTTCTTTCCTTTATTAAGACTAACGAAATCTTTCATCATCTTATTCATTTCCTCATTATAATCCGTATAAGGAGTATAATGAATAGGATTCATCCTTGTCCCAACCTGACCATCATTAACCCATTCATAAAATGGCAACAAAGCGACAGCCTCATTTATAGCGCTATATTGCTTTGGATTATTGAGTTTCATATCCTCGATCTTCTGCGAGAAAGATCTATATTCCCTAGTGCCGGCAATAGCGTTCAACACACGGGTATCCAGAGCTTCTCCAAGACGAGCCTGTATACTTCTGGCTATACCGTCAGAAGCCAAATTAGATTTACGATACACGTTATTCACGTCCTGTATCAATCCATTTAACCTATTCTGAAGATATTCCCTATCCTGAGGTTTTATAATGTCAGAATTGATAATATAATCAGCATACTCGTTTATAGCCTGCCGATTGGTATCTATCTTCTGCTGCATGTACCCCATCCCCTGCATCATGACATCCATGTTGTAGGGCGATACATACTTGCCGTAATTCCTTAATATACTATATTGTGAAGCCATCCTTTATCCTTTCTTGCCTTTAGTTACTTCCTGAGCAGGATATAATCTCCTATAACTCAATATATCTCCTTGAGGATCAGCGATCAACTGTCCATTAGAACCGATCTTGACATCCCCGAATATAGACCTTAATGTATTCATGGTCGTAGCCGTATTCCACTTCTGCTGGATCTCGTCATTTACGCTATCGAAATACCTGGCCCAGTTCTCGTCATTTATAGCCAATCCCTGCAATATACGTTGCTGGTAAGCTTGACGTTGGGCTATATTCTTATCATACGTATCAGCCCAAGTACGGGCGTTTACATTATCAGCCCAAGCCCTTTGAGCCACGTTCCCTTGTTCTACCTCATTAATGTATCTACCTATATTGGAACTCATGATAGCCTGTAAGTTGGATGATAAAGCCCCTCTCTGGGAATCCGGGACATTACCCATCTGATCCAATTGTGATTGGAAAGCACGATTGGTCTCAACCATATACTGATCAGCCGATCTCAACACCGGATCCACGGCAGGAGCGTAATGCCTTTCCAGACCTTCCGTTGTCACGGCTCCCGGGGTCATCCTAAATACCTCGGGGAAGTCAAGACCGCCACCCACTATATTCCTGCCTCCATTGCCGCTGTTCGACTTACCGGCATTTGTATTGGTCTTAGGGAGCGTATTGGGATCAATCAGCTCAGGCATATCCAGTTTAACATCAGGTTCCTCCACATCACCTATATCCATAGGACCGGGAGCCACCTTATGAGGATCAAGTATAAAATCAAGACCTTCCATTCCTTTCATGGATCTCAATGCCTGCATCTTAAGCATATCCTCGCCAAGTATCTTATTAACGACATCCTTGTTCTTGTCAGAGAATAGTTGGCTAAAATGAGTGATACCAGCGTCGTTAAGAGCTTTATGCTGTTCCTCTGTAACAACATCCAGACCGATCATAGGACGAGATGAGGAATATTGACCAAACTTATTGTCTCTCATCCTATCATGATATGAGGCTTTCTTATCTTCCGGGTAATTACCTTGGCTATCCTCGCCTCCAAAGGAAACGAGTGTCGTATAATCCCGAAGCGCCTCTGCGTTGGCGATGATCGGGTTCTCCGCCGTGGCCAAGCCCATCCAGCCACCAGTGGTGTTATATATAGCATCCTGAAGAGCTTTGGCGGCAGTAGCCTTAGGCGCACTCATATAAGCATCATAAGCCAAAGGCATGAATGTCTTATAATATTCCAGTCTCTCATCAGCATTAATGCCGCCATAAGAACCGTCCTGACCTTGACGTTGATACCCAAACGTATTATCCTTATTATTATACTTGTTCTCAACAGGACGGAAAGTAAGGAGATAATCGAATAAAGAGCTACCACCTTTCTCCATCTTCTGACGAATACCAGCTACTTTCTTAAGCAGCTCTTTCTTAGCCTCAGCTACATCATCTTCTGTAAGACCATATTCTTTCATGGATCTGGATATGATATTATCTATCTCGCCTCCCTTGGCGAAATACGTATCCTCATCCTTCTTCATCTTCCGGTCTTCCTGCTCCTTGTATATGACATTAGCGAAGTCCGTAAATCTTCCTTCTAAGCCATTAACCGTCTCGTTACTGTCATTTATAGCCTTGGATAATACGGAAGCGTTTAAGCGCCTCGTATTCTCGTCATCTATCTTATCGTTTTTCTTCAGCTTCTCCAGCGCCTTTTTCTGATCATCATAAGCTGATTTAAGACCTATCTTAGCCTTATACCTATCCATTAACGTGGCGTACGTATCCTTTGGCGTAGCCTTGATCCCATACGTATCCCTGATATATTTGGCGAAATCCGGTTCTATGGTGGTGTCATCGGTAATAACCTTAGTCCCCTGCTCCAAGGAAACGGGGGTACCACCATCGGCGTGCTTCTGCCCCATGGCCTCCATCGGCGCCTCTCCGGGCTGCGTCACGTACTCACCCTTTTCGACCTCTACGTTGGCTTGATCTTCCATCGACTTAGGTAACGGATACAGGTACTCACCGGTAAGGCTTCCGCTATCGAACCTATTATTAGGTCCTAGATAAACACCACCACCATCCTTATACTGCATCTGGGATTGCCTTCTTTGCCTAGCCTCCCGCTCTTGAGCCAACCTGATATTAGTACGAGTGCCTTGCTCTGACGCTATACCTGAGAATATATTCCTTGCCAACCCTAAGACACCGCCGATACCTGACATTACAGTACCTACGACATTAGCCGTCTTAGCCCCGGTGGATAAATCACCGTACCCCTCGCTTCTCATACGCCCTATACCACGCCCCATCTGGGTAAACCTAGATCCTATATCATCAGCGCCATAGTAAGGGATGGTGGTAAAATCAAAAACATCCGTACTACCAGACTTATCAACCTTCTTATTACTGTCAACCAAAGCGCTCAAATCACTTGTATCAATGGTATTAATATCAGGCTGCTGAATATCAAATCCTATCTGGGTAGACGAAACCAAAGGCTCCACTCCAATACCCTGAAGACCAACAACATTACCGGGCATAATAGGGGTGACTTCCCCGGCCTCTTGATATTTAGGTATCTTCCTCTTGATTACATACTTGCTCATATCAAATTAATTTCGTTCTGACACAAAGATAGTTTAAAAAAAATAGAGACTCATCATTTCACAACGATGAGTCTCTCAGCAAATGCTATTATTATGGTACAGAATTAAATTCTTTTTATGAATAATGATCCTATGGCCTTAACTAAGTCATATAGACCAGCTCCCGAAGCGCCAGCGGCCGCTCCATATAATAGCGCCTCCCACCATTCACTACCAATCAACAATGGCGATACTTTCAAAGCCCATACTAATACACAGACCACCATACCTATGACTATAGCCGAAACCACCTTAGCCCATTTATGGGTGTCAATATACGGCACAACCTTAGCCAATTGAGTGGCTAACATAGTAATAAGAGCCGCAATTCCAGTAAAAGTAGTCAAGTCAATCGTAATAGATCCCCCTGGCTGGATTACCTCTTGAGCCATTAACGCCATTGGCGCCAATAGCATAACTAATAGAAACAATAACTTCTTCATATCAAAAACGTTTAATTACTTCACAAATATAGCATTAATTCTGGGTTCTGCTCATACCCTTTATATTCAGCATCAACCCCGGTATCATATTAAGCACCAACTGCCTTTTCGCCTGTTCCTTACGCATACGCTCGGCCTCCGCTATCTGCGCCTCTGATTGAGGATCATTCTTAATATTATTAGCGATGTCCTCTATAGCTTTCTTGTTAGCGCCGGATTGAGCTAGCATCTTATATAACAGGTCTTGACCTTCCTTCTCCCACCAGCTATCCATGGAAGGGCGGGAAGCCAAAGAAGGATCGGCAGGGGCTACCGTCTCAGGGATAGGCTGCTGACCTCCGTCCCCCGTGCCCGAATCCCGCTGCCCGAACTCGTATCTCATTGGCTCGTTCTCCGGGACACCGTATCTGTTGGAGAACATATCGGCGAACTCAAACCGCTTCTCGTTTCTTAATGTCGATCCAAGGGGTCTTCCGTATCCTTGATTCCATGCCACGGTAGCGTCCTTATAATTCGTGGCGTTATCAAAATCAGCCTTCGAATACATATAGTAATTATAAACATTGCCTTGAGCGTCCTTATCAAAGAACTTGCCTTGGTTCATGTAGTTCCAGCCTAGCCCCGGTACACGACCTTGATACTCATCCACAAGATAATCCAACTGCTGTGTCAAAGTCGGTTTCTTACCATACCTACGCTGTAGCTCTTTATTCCTCGGACCAAGCCATTGCTGGATACCAAAGTCACCGGCGGCTCCTAGGGCTTCGGTGTCCCCTCCGGACTCGGCGGCGATGTTGGCGAGGATGCCTACCGCTTGCGTTTGTGGTATTCCCTTCTTTTCTGTCAGATAGTCCCATATCTCATCATACACAACCATCTTGTTGTTGTCCGATCTACCGGGATCAACAACATATTTGCCTTCCCCATATCCTTTATCAGTATCTACAGGTCCACCATCCTCTTTCTTGTCTTTCTCATCATCGGCCAATGTAGTGGATATCAACCCTATATAATAATCAAGATCCCTATGAATATTATCCGCTACTTTCTTGGCCGCGCTTTCAAACCTCTCCTTATCCTCCTCGTCAGGTATCCTTCTCCTTATACCCCTCAATGTCTTCCCAAGATATTTAGTAAATATCTCATTAGGGATGCTGGCATAATCGTCCAACTTATCAAATACCTTTCCATAGATGCTAGACTCCCATGGATTGGTAAATACATCTTTACCTACCAACCCCATCTTATAAGACGGGGACAACCTCATAGGAACACCTCCAGTAAGGACATCAAATTCTGGATGGACGTCTTCCAGCGGCCTATCATTGAGTTGCCCATAATATTGAGGGGACTGACCGGATATAACGCGATCAAGATCCGACCTGTACATTTTTCTGGCTATATCCTCTACAGGACCTCCCTCCGCATACTCATCGAAACTCTTGAAATAATTCTTATAATTACCCGTCAACCACTCCGCTTCCCGCTCAGAATCCACCATAATAGTGTCGCCGTCAGCGATGGCACTTTCAAGAGCGTCCCACTCACCCCTATTATTCTTAGGATCAGTGAAGTCGTATAACTCACCATCTATCTCCCTGACCGAAGGATATATCACATACCGACCATCCACGCCAGCGTAGCCAAGCTTATGCGTGGCGACATTCCCATCGACCTCCCAGTCAGGTATGGTTTTCCTTTTCTCATCCCTTAACCTCCTGGCGAAATTGGCATCGCTGCTCTTGATGAGGGTTATAAGTTTATCCTTGTCAATCTCACCTCCATCCTGTTTCTCCTCTATCTTCTCTCCCCAAAGACCGTATTTCTCCCTAGGCCAGATACCGTCTATGGCATCCACATAACCAACGGGATGCTCCCCGTCCAGACGCCGGTTCCGCCGCTCGTCCGCAGGGTACAGAGCGTTGGCCAACGGCTGCGTGATATGACCCAACCCCTTATCTTTGGATCTCGACATAGCGTCCACCACAGTCTGATATATAGGTCTTAATTTCTCAGGCAAATATAACCCCGCCTCATCAACCAGCTCGCCTATCTTCTTATTTATACCCCTAATGCTGAAATTATAATTACCCATGCCATTATTCAACGGAGACAACGCACCTCTTATCCCATTCATACCTTTAACTGCGGCTCCTCCGCTAAGGACATCAAACTCCGGGGATACGTTCTTTAAAGGACCATCATTCATACCCCTAAAATACATGGGACGCTCACCTCTTACAACACGATCAAGATCTTCCTTATACAAATCCTTTATCCATGAAGGAATCTTCTCCGGTCTATTTTTCTTAGCCATAAATCACGTTTTTCCACAAATATACGCACAATCAAACGGATATTAAAACACGAGACGGGAACATGATCCACATCACATACCCGCCCATGATATCAACATAAGACCAAACCCCGCCCCATTGAGGGCGCTAGCGTGTCAACTAGCCATTCTCCCAATCCAGAAAATCACCGTCCACTCGCTCCTTCAATGACTTCCTGTCATTCAGAAATACCTTATAGGACTCGATGTAAGACGAGTCAAGTATGCCTAACTTGGCGGCGTTATAGTCGTTCAGCATCTTCTGCTCAACACCGCTACCCCATAGGGCGTCGATACAGGCCTCCAATATCTTGTTGGCCGTCAACGCTGGCCATACCCTGACCTCGTTGTAACTATAGGAGATCACGGGGGCCATATCGTCACCCATCTCCCTTGTCTCCTCTCTAACGTCCCACCGGTAAAGGTAGGATCCGTCACCGTCCTTTTCCATAGTGATCGGTATAGTGTCGCTATATGTTCTTTTCATGTCTTGTTATTTAATCGTTATACAAAAAAATTCCCGACGTGAGACGTGCGGCTACGCCGACGTTTTACGATATTCGGGGAAAAAGCAAAGGCGCGAACCGACGTAACGAAACGCAGCGGAAGGCGCATTAGTCGCATTCACGTAAGCGAGGCCCGCATACGACCCGTGGTCCGCACTACCGCCAACCAGCACCACCTGCATGCGGTTAGCCGATGTGCTGGTGTAATAGTAGTCGCACCAGTAGGTAGAACTACTACCGCCGATCTCCGTAGCTACGATATCACCATCCTCACCTAGGAGCATCTTCTTGGCATAACCATTGGTACGGCAGATGTTGCCTTTCTTGTTATAGCCTGTGTAAGATGTGTCGCTGAAATTCGATGGGTCATCGGTAGTCCATAATATGGATAATCCGGCATCGCCTGTGGTGACCTGTATATTGGCCCCGTCAGTATATTTCCATATATGGCCGAACGGATTCTCTATACCACGATACCTGTTAGCCATCAACGTGGCGTGAGTACCGCCGGAAGCGTTCTTCACGACATATGCCTTCTCTCCCGAGCCGTTCCCGAACTCGTTGGTATAGCCGCATGGGATAAGTGGATTGATCTTGTTGAAGTTAGTCCAATCCGTCATTTGCGTTGGTCCCGGACCTAGGCCGCCTTGTGCGAAGCCGTTAGCGTCCTTCTGGGCGTTGAAAGGCTTCTGGCTGTCCAGCGTGGCGTACTCGACGGCGAATAGCCAGAACAGTGTCTTGTGGGCGTTATAGGTATACATTTCCCATCCGCTGCCTCTTTTCCTTGCGGCTTGCCGGAATTGGTCTCGGGTAAGGTTGGTGACGGGACAACCCAATAAGGAACGGTAGGTGTTGTCCCATTCGGAGGTGTTGTCGCCGCCTCTTGTATCAGTAGAGTTTGTTTTATCCGACATCAATAACCCTAAAGATCTAAGCATTTGCGCCTCACTTGAGCCTATATAGAATTTGCTTATATGCTTGTATCCGGGCAATGGAATCGAAGATAACATCATTCTAAATTTAGTTCCAATTATATATAATTTATACCAATGATCGGGAATCTCTACCATTGACGCATAATCTTTAGACGCAAATGTCATCTTCCATGCCGTTGGTTCATGATAATAATATACTCCTCCATTATTATCTAACACGACTCCTCTCATCCCGCTCTGCACCGGCAAATCCCTATGCAATTGCATATTACCTACTCTAACTCCATCAGGACTAGATGATGCAGTATCCCATTCAACACCGTATGCATATCTTTCTTCTAGATCTGGTATATCTTCCCAAGCTGGAGACCACTCGGTCGAAATGTCACCATATTCAAGTTTAATCTTATGGATGGTGGAAGTTGATGTGCCAGTTTTAGGAGAACTAAATACAACCATATGTGTATTATCAGCTACTGCATCTCCGATATTAGTAATCCATTTAAAAGTCTTACTGGCCTTCCCATTCACAAAGTCAGCCTTACTGAACTGAGCCATAGAACCTACTGCACCAGTAGAGTTATATATAGTGAACATTTCCTTATCATCACCCAATTCTCCAAAAATAGTCAATGTTACTTGTGTTCCTTTAGATATCGGTTCAGTTAGCCAATAATCAGCGATATTGTAATTCGAGTTGCTAACCTCCTTCCCTGATCCCAGCAACAGGTTCCTGCCGTACACGGGCAGCTTGCGGTACTTGCCATCATCCATTAAAGATTTAGTACCATCACCTGTAGTATGTATTGTTAACTGCTTAGTATTACTCCCAGAAGGACCACTTGTTAGATTTGTAAATACATCAATTCCATCATTTACTGGTATTAAATAATTCATACCAGAAGTTATAGCAACAGTTAAAT
>OGXU01000641.1_pt1 | contig 20416 bp, 18 predicted proteins | sample 1576381 | NCBI WGS metagenome assembly OGXU01 (sample SAMEA3541544, study PRJEB24748) | human gut metagenome | biome: human gut; feature: human-associated habitat; material: faeces | place: China | collected 2012 | reverse complement strand
GTGTGAAGTTGAACCAGGAGGGAGTAGCTCCGATTAAAGACGAATTGGCCGCTATCGATGCGCTGAAAGACAAGAACGAAATCTACGCATACATTGCCGAAAGTCAGAAGAGAGGTATACGGCCTTACTTCACGATGTTTGTCGGTGCGGATGATATGAACAGTTCGATGAATATAGTACAGACCTATCAGGGTGGTATTGGAATGGGACAACGCGATTATTATCTGGAAGAAGACGAACAGACTACCAACATCCGTAACAAATATCAGGAACACATCGCCAAGATGTTCCGGTTGGCAGGTTATGATGAGGCTACTGCACAGAAAGCGGTAAAAGCTGTAATGAACATTGAAACCCGTTTGGCTAAAGCGGCCCGTTCACAAGTGGAATTGCGTGATCCTCATGCCAATTATAATAAGATGGATATGGAAACGCTGAAAAAGAACATCCCGACTTTCGACTGGGATACTTATTTCGCTGTTTCAGGTTTGAAAGACCTGAAGGAAGTGAACATAGGTCAGCCTGCCGCTATGAAAGAAGTTGCCGATGTGATTAACACTGTATCATTGGACGATCAGAAATTGTACTTGCAATGGAGCTTGATAGATGCTGCCGCTTCATATCTTAGCGATGACTTTGAAGCTCAGAACTTCGATTTTTATAGTAGGACGATGTCCGGTAAGAAAGAAATGCAGCCTCGTTGGAAGCGTTCGGTAAGTACGGTAGACGCTGTTCTCGGTGAAGTGGTAGGACAGATGTATGTAGAAAAATACTTTCCGGCTGCTGCAAAAGAGCGTATGGTTACCTTAGTGAAGAATCTGCAAACTTCTTTGGGCGAACGTATCAAGGCGCTGGAATGGATGAGCGAACCGACTAAGGTGAAAGCATTGGAGAAACTGGATGCTTTTCATGTAAAGATCGGTTATCCGGACAAGTGGAAAGATTATTCGGCTTTGGAGATTAAGAATGATTCTTATTGGGCGAATATCGAGCGTGCCAGTCAATGGGATTACAATGAAATGATTGCCAAAGCCGGTCAGCCGGTAGATAAGGATGAATGGTTGATGACACCGCAGACTGTTAATGCTTATTACAATCCTACTACCAATGAGATCTGTTTCCCCGCAGCTATCCTGCAGCCGCCATTCTTCGATATGAACGCCGATGATGCAATGAATTACGGTGCTATCGGAGTCGTTATCGGGCATGAGATGACACATGGATTCGACGATCAGGGACGCCAATATGACAAAGACGGAAACCTGAAAGAGTGGTGGACGGAAGAGGATGCTGAAAAGTTCAAGGAACGTGCCCAAGTAAGGCCTCGGTGACAGCAATTTCGATGTCGTTCTCGGCCATGTTTACTTGATACTCCTGTGCCGAGTTCGTCATTTGTTGCTGACGGATTGAACGAGTTAATTTACCCCCGTTGTAGATTGTCAATCCCCCGTTTAGGGTGTAATTACCCATGTAAGCACTCTGAGACTTGAATTTACCATCCGATTGTTCTGTTTTCCGGTGTCCCCAGTTTTGCGAACTGCTGAATGTTAATGATGGAAAAAGCTGTGCTTTTGCTTGTAATAAATCTATGTAAGCATTTTGTTGCGTTACTTTTGCCGATTGTACCTGGATGTTATTTTTCCGGGCATAATCAATACAATCCTTTAAATTCCAGGAAGAAGTGGGCTTTTCCTGAGAAAAGCCCACTAAGGACGGAATGATTATAAAAAGGATGGTTGCAATGTTTGTTTGTATATTCATCTTGTTTTCTTTTTTTGCTTTTTACAAAAATATAAGGTATTGAAAACGAATACAATTAATTTAGATATTGAGATTTTTTTTGTCGATGAATGAGTGTTTTTTGTCGACGAGGGAGTGTTATTTTATCAATTAGAAATAAAGTTCAAATTTATTTATTATTTTAGGACGTGAATTTTGAAAAAGTTGTGTTTTGCCCAGCTTTTTGAGGTAATCGTTTGTTGAGCCAACCTCGTCAAGGACGATGAGGTTTTTGCCGATTACGGAGGTTTTCAGGTATTTTTCGATTGCAGGCTCGTTGAGGTGTGGGGGATAGGCAACAAGGCAGTATCCGCGGTTTGTTACAGAGTCAATCCTGTAGCCCTGTTCCTTAATTCCGTTGATTGCTTTCCAAACTGCCTGCCTTGACACACCAAGCTGTTCGGAAATTTCACTGCCCGAAACATAGCCGTCTGTTTTTGTTAAAAGTTCAAGAATTTTCTTTTGCATAACATCACCGATTTTAAAATTTAATGTAAAAAATTACGGACGATTCTAAACAAAATCGCCCGTTTTTGAATGTTAATTATTTACTTTTGTTTGCCGCAACAATTTTCTTGACTGCAATGCTTACTGCCGAACCGACAACAAAGCAAGCAATGATTTCAAGAATGCAGTTGATTGAAAGAGCAGGGATAACCACGGCTGTGATTACATTAAGTCCCATAACTTCGATACTGCCGAAAAGGATTGCCATAAAGCCAAGGAAGAAGGCTGTGTTCATAACAGGGCAGAGTATAGTAGCAATAAGGTCGTTAAGATTGAACTTGCCTACAGTTTTACCTTCAAATACCTTGCCAAGACCTTTTGCGATAAGTCCTGTGAGCCAACCCATAAGAGCTCGTGCAACAACACAAATTATAAAGGTGTAAAACCAGTTGATTGAAAGCATTGCCGTGCCGAATGCGTCCATACCAAAGCATTGTACAAAGCTTGTGATACCAAAGAGTGTGCCGAGAATCAATCCTGCTGTAGGACCGAGAACGGTTGCACCGATTGCAATCGGAATGCAAAGGAATGAAATGGAAAGCGCACCGATCTTCAGATATCCGAGCGGTGTGAGCGCCATTACAAGCGTCAATGCGATAAGCACTGCAAGAATAACCATTCTTTGCACCTTTGAAAAGTTTCCTGTCTTGTTCATAAAAAATTCCTCCTGCTGTTTCCCTGCTCATTTTCCGCAGGTGAAACGCAAATAATATTTACAAGGGGAGAACCCCGTTGCATCAAATTAATAATTCAAAAACAAGTTGTATATTAAATTGTCTTTATTTTTTATTTCTCTCGTAAATAATTTTGAGTCCGTCAAGAATAATATTCTCATCAAAGATAATATCGTGACGGCAGTTTTTGATTGCAAGCGGAGCAAGACCGCCTGTGGCAATAACCTTGCATTCTGTCTTGCATTCCTCGTTAAACATATCAACCATTCCGTCAAGCATACAGGCTGTTCCGAACATAATTCCCGAACGAATGCAGTCGGATGTGTTTGACGAAATTACCTTCTTTGGAGCTTTCATATCAACCGATGAAAGCAATGCGCCGTGATTTGTGAGTGCGTCAAGCGAAATTCCCATACCGGGGGCGATTGCACCGCCGTGATATGCGTTGTTTGCGTCAACATAGACAATTGCGGTTGCAGTTCCCATAAAAATCATAATGAGGGGACCGCCGTATTTTTCACACGCTCCCACACAGCCGGCAACAATATCTGCACCCAAGGTTTCGGGATGTTCTATCTTGATGTCAAGACCTGTCTTGAGTCCCGGACCGATGAGCAGACTTTTTCTGTCTGTAACGGTCATAATCGCACGTCTGAGATTATATGTAAATTTCGGAACAACAGAGCTTATAATAGCGCCGTCAATGTTTTTTGCGTCGATGTTGTAAATCTGCAAAAATGTGAAAAGTTCAACGGCAAGCTCGTCGCTTGTTTTGTTTTCATCGGTTGAAAAACGGAGTTTGAATTTTAAATTATCTCCGTCAAAAATGCCGAGCTTGACATTGGTGTTTCCGACATCTGCCGCAAGCAGCATTGCTGTTCCCTCCAAACGGTTTTTATAAATAAGCTTTTACAAAAGCTTAGATTTAATCGTACTTTACTTATTATATCATAAAAAATTATTTCTTCAAGGGCGAATTTAAGGAATTTATCCGATTTTTGGAAAATCCAAAAAAATTGTTGAAATTTGCGTTGGATTGTGTATAATTAAAATAGGTGTGTATAACACGGTCATGTATTACGCAAAATTCTGAAAGGAATGGTTTATTAAATGGATAGTTCAGAAATCAAGCAGCTCCGCATTCTTGCCGCAAAGTCAAGAATGGGCGCAATTCTCGGCACTTACCACGCCAAATCAGGTCATCCCGGCGGATCACTTTCGGCAGCAGATATTTTCACATATCTCTACTTTAAGGAAATGAATGTTGATCCTAAAAATCCCGATATGCAGGACAGAGATCGTTTTGTTCTTTCAAAAGGTCACTGCTGTCCGGCTCTTTATGCAACACTTGCACTCAAGGGCTTTTTTGAATGGGACGAGCTTACAAAGCTCCGTCATGTAGGCGCTATGCTTCAGGGACATCCCGATATGAAGGGTACTCCCGGTATTGATATGAGTACAGGCTCACTCGGTCAGGGCATTTCGGCTGCCTGCGGTATGGCACTTGCGGCTAAGCTTGATAACAAGAGCTATCGCACATATACAGTTCTCGGTGACGGTGAAGTTGAAGAAGGTCAGGTTTGGGAGGCTGCAATGTTTGCCGCTCACAACAAGCTTGACAATCTCGTTGTAATTGTTGACCAGAACGGACTTCAGATTGACGGTACTGTTGAAGAGGTTGCAGGCATTGAGCCTCTTGATAAAAAGTTTGAAAGCTTTGGCTTTGAAGTAATCAAAATTGACGGTCATGACTTCAATCAGATTGAATCGGCTCTCGAAAAGGCTAAGACAGTAAAGGGCAAGCCTACTGCAATTCTTGCCAAGACAATCAAGGGCAAGGGCGTTTCATTTATGGAAAATCAGGTTGGCTGGCACGGCACTGCTCCCAACAAGGAACAGTATGAACAGGCTACTGCCGAGCTTCAGGCTGAAATTGACAGATTGGAGGGCAACTGCTGATGGCACAGGTAATTAAAAAGGCTACAAGAGAAAGCTTTGGCATGGCTCTTTGTGAGCTTGCAAAGACAAATAAGGACATTATTGTTTTTGATGCAGACCTCGCAGCTGCTACAAAGACAGGAATTTTTAAAAAAGAGTTTCCCGAAAGATTTTTTGACTGCGGTATTGCCGAGGGCAATATGGTAGGCGTTGCGGCAGGTATGGCTGCGGCAGGCAAAATTCCCGTTGCCGCATCATTCGCAATGTTTGCAACAGGCAGAGCATTTGAGCAGATTCGCAACTCGGTTGCTTACCCTCATCTTAATGTTAAAATTGCCGGCAGCCACGCAGGTATTTCAACAGGTGAAGACGGTGCTACTCATCAGTGTCTTGAAGATATCGGCATTATGCGTACAATTCCGGGTATGGTTGTCCTTAACCCTGCCGATCACTACGAAATGATGGCCGCTACAAAGGCTGCAATTGAGTACAACGGTCCTGTTTATATCCGTCTCGGCAGACTTGCTGTTGACAGTTTTAATGATCCCGATACCTATACATTTGAGCTCGGCAAGGGTATTACTCTCCATGAGGGTAACGATGTGGCTGTTATTGCAACAGGACTTGTTGTAAACGAGGCTTTAAAGGCTGTTAAGGAACTTGAGGCTGAGGGCATCAACGCTCGTCTTATCAACATTCACACAATAAAGCCTATCGACAGAGATATCATCATTAAGGCTGCAAAGGAAACAGGCAGAATCATCACCGTTGAGGAACACAATGTTATCGGCGGTCTCGGTGACGCTGTTTGTGATGTTGTAAGTGCAGAGTGTCCTGTTAAGGTTACAAAGATCGGTGTGAACGATCGTTTCGGTTACAGCGGTCCGGCTCTTGAGCTTCTTGACAAGTTCGGTCTTACACAGCCTCACATTGCAAAGGTTATTAGAGATGTTGTTAAAGAGGATAAATAATTTCTGAATTAATTTAATAATTGTAAAATATTAACGGTCGGTTTGTTCAAGCCGACCGTTTTTTGTATGTACCATTCAAGAATATAAAGCAAAGGGCGGATATCGCAAAAAACGGCAGCCGCCCTTTTTATATTAAAACATCCTCAGCAATAAGCCGAATGGGGCTTTAGTCAGCGTGCTTTATCAGCAGCCGCAGCCACAGCTGTTGTTGTCACAACCACAGCCGCCGTTGTTTCCGCCGCAACAGCAGAGAACGATGATAAGAAGAATAATCCATGAGCAGCAACCGTTGCCGTTACCAAAGTTACACATACGCTTACCTCCTTTCGTTTACACTACATATTATTGCAAAAGGAGAAATGTGTGACATCAAAAAATGACGGCTGCGAAAATATTCGTAACCGTCATCAATTGTAATGATTTAATTAAACATTGAATCTGAAAAGAACGACATCGCCGTCTTTCATAACATAGTCCTTGCCTTCACTGCGGACAAGACCTTTTTCTTTTGCGGCTGTCATACTTCCGCAGGCGATAAGGTCGTCATATGCGATAACCTCGGCTCTGATAAATCCACGCTCAAAATCCGAGTGGATTTTGCCTGCTGCCTGAGGTGCTTTTGTTCCTTTTTTGATTGTCCATGCACGAACCTCCTGTTTGCCGGCTGTAAGGTAGGAGATAAGTCCGAGAAGTGCATAGCATTCCTTGATAAGTCTGTCAAGACCGCTTTCCTCAAGTCCCATATCGGCAAGGAACATTTCCTTTTCTTCCTTGTCCATCTCAACAATTTCTTCCTCAATCTGAGCACAGATTGGAAGAACGCCGGCGTGTTCCTCGGCGGCAATCTTTTGAACAGCTTTGTAGCCCTCGTTTGAGTCGATGCCGTTTGAGAAATCCTCGTCACTCATATTTGCGGCATAGATAACAGGCTTGTTTGTGAGAAGTGCAACCTCTGAAAGAATTGCCTTTTCGTCATCGTCACATTCAACACTTCTTGCAGGCTTGCCTTCGTTGAGTGCGTCAAGAACTCTTTCAAAAAGGTCGATGTCTTTCTGATACTTTTTATCGCCCTTGAGCATTTTCTTTGTCTTGTCAATTCTGCGTTCGAGCATTTCAACATCGGAGAGAATAAGCTCAAGATTGATTGTTTCAATGTCACGGGCAGGGTTGATGTTGCCCTCAACATGGATAATGTCGTCATTTTCAAAGCAACGGACAACATGAACGATAGCGTCACATTCACGGATGTTTGAAAGGAACTTGTTGCCGAGTCCCTCGCCCTTTGACGCACCCTTTACAAGACCTGCAATATCTACAAATTCAATTGATGCAGGAGTATATTTGTCAGGATCATACATTTCCGCAAGTTTATCAAGTCTTTTGTCCGGAACTGCAACAACACCGATATTCGGTTCAATTGTGCAGAAAGGATAGTTTGCACTCTGAGCACCTGCATCTGTAATTGCGTTAAAAAGTGTACTTTTGCCGACATTTGGAAGTCCGACGATTCCGAGTTTCATTTATTTTCACCTCAAATAATATTCGGGCAATGCTTGCCTATTTTCACTGAATATTGTATTATTATATCGTATGGATACTTACTCTGTCAATTCACAGACGAGTAATGCACACTTTGTTAAGTATATCACATAAAATTGCTTTAAACAATAAGAAAGGAAATTTTTATGAGCGAAATAAATACATATTCTGTAACAATTAAGGTTGAAGAAGAAAATCTTGCCGTTTCAATGGGCAGCGGCAGTCTTTGCGTGCTTGCAACTCCGTGCGTTGTGGCTCTTATGGAAAATGCCGCCGCAGCTCTTGCAGACAAGGTGCTTGACAACGATGAGCTTACTACTGTCGGCACAATGATTTCAATTGAACACACAAGCCCCACTCCTCTCGGTGCTGAGGTTACGGCAACAGCCGTTCTCAAAAGCGTTGACGGCAGAATGTTTAATTTTGAAGTTTTTGCCGAAGATAAAAAGGGTGAAATCGCAAGAGGCACTCACACAAGAGTAAGCGTAAAATCAGAAAAATTTCAGATGAAGGCGGACAGCAAGTTTGATGAATAAGTACAAATATTATCTGTTTGACCTTGACGGCACAATCAGCGAGAGCGCATTGGGCATAAGAGAGTCACTTGAAAACGCAATTAAAAGTATGGGCAAGCCGTTGCCGAATCTTGACGATTACACATTGTACATCGGACCGCCGTTGCTTGATACATTTCGCAATATCTGCCGTTTCAATGAGGAAGAATCGGCAAGAGGCGTTGAGATTTATCGTGAATACTACAACACAAAAGGCAAGCTTGTGAACAAGCTTTATGACGGAATTGACAGGGTTCTTGCAGAGCTTAAAAACAGCGGTGCAAAGCTTGCCGTGTGTTCGTCAAAGTATGAAAAGTTTGCCGAAGAAATTACAGAACTTCTCGGTGTGCATGATATGTTTGACGCAATCTGCGGTTCAACACTTGACGGCAGTCGAAAAGATAAAAAAGACCTTATTCCGTATGCAGTTGAAAGACTTGGAGGCAGCCTTGAAAATGACAGAGAAAATATCGTCATGATAGGTGATACTTGGTTTGACACAAAGGGCGCAAGGCTTTGCGGTGTCGATTTTGTCGGTGTTGAATATGGCTACGGCGACCTTGAAAGCATGAAAAAAGAGGGTGGCAGGGTGTTTGTGAAAACCATGGCTGAACTCTTGGATGTTCTTACAAAGTAAATAATTTGAAATCGGACAAACGGAATTATCCGAAGATTTTTCGCATACATTTTATCAGAGAATAAAATGTGCGGAGGATTTAAAATGTTCGTTTTTAATTTTAAAATCAAGGCTAAAAAAACAGTAATTTTGGCGGCGGTGCTGTCCGTAACAGCGGCAATAATATGTACAGCCGTCACGGTTGCAATAAATTCACGGTTGCCCGATACAGCCGTAAGTGATAAAACAGGGGAGTATTCTCTTGTGCTTAATGACGGTGAGGAGAAAAAATTCCTTGAACAGTTCGGAATTGAAACCGCCGGCGCAAAGCCTGAGAAAAGGTCGGTTGTAATTCCGTCGGATTTTAATAAATATTATGAGGAATACAACGAGCTTCAGAAGAAAATCGGACTCGACCTCGGAAAATTTAAAGGCAAAGAGGTTACGGAGATTACAGTTCCCCTGGAAAAGCCAAAGGATAACAATGCTGTTTTGCTTGTTTACAAAAACAGGGTAATCGGCGGACACATTACAAACGGAGAATACGGCAGCAAAAATCTGCCGCTTGTTGATTAAGATGGAAAGACTTGATAAAATTATTTCGTCACAAAGAGCCGACGGCAGAAAAGAGGTTCAAAAGCTCATAAAAAGCGGTGCGGTTCTTGTGAACGGAAAAATCTGTAAAAAGCCCGATGCAAAGGTTGACCCCGGCAAGGATGAAATTGTTGTGGACGGACAGGCTTTGAATTACAGCAAATACATATATATAATGATGAACAAGCCTGCGGGAGTTGTGTCGGCAACCGAGGACAGGCAGTTTAAGACTGTTATTGATATTATCCCCGAAGATATGAAACGAAAGGGACTTTTTCCCGTCGGCAGACTTGACCGTGATACGGAGGGGTTGCTTCTTATTACAGATGACGGTGACTTTGCGCACAGCATAACCTCGCCTAAAAAGCATGTGGACAAGAAGTATGTTGCAAAGCTTGACGGAGAAATCACAGAAGATACCGTAAAGGCTTTTTCTGACGGAATTGAGTTCTCTGACGGTACAAAGTGTCGCAGTGCCGTGCTTGAATGTGACGAAAATGATAAAAAAACAGGAATTGTCACAATTTGTGAGGGTAAATATCATCAGGTTAAAAAAATGTTTTTGTGTTGTGGATTAAAAGTTGTGCATCTTCAACGAATTTCAATAGGCGGTTTGTATCTTGATAGCAATTTGCACATAGGTGAGTGCAAATTGTTGACGGATTTGGATAAAAAGTCGGTTTTTATCGGCAATATACACTAAAAAGTGCATCTAATTTTTATCCTGTGTCGGTTTTAAATAAAATAATACATATATCTTTGGTCAATTTCGGTATGGTCAAATTGTGCGAAAAGTGGTATATTAATGTATGTAATAAAGCTAAGGACTTTATCGTTATCGACTAATTGGAGGTTTATACACAATGGCAAATGTTTCATTAAGACATGTTTACAAAATCTATGACGGCGGTGTAACTGCTGTTACAGACTTCAACCTTGAAATTGCCGACAAAGAATTCATCATTCTCGTTGGTCCTTCAGGTTGCGGTAAATCAACAACTCTCAGAATGATTGCAGGTCTTGAGGATATTTCAAAGGGCGAGCTTTACATCGGCGATACACTCGCAAACGATGTTGCTCCTAAGGACAGAGATATCGCGATGGTATTCCAGAACTATGCTCTTTATCCTCATATGACTGTATATGATAATATGGCATTCGGTCTTAAGCTCCGTAAGTTCTCTAAGGAAGAGATTAAGAGAAGAGTTGAAGAGGCTGCAAGAATCCTTGGTATCGAGCAGTATCTTGACAGAAAGCCAAAGGCTCTTTCAGGCGGTCAGAGACAGCGTGTTGCTCTCGGTCGTGCTATCGTTCGTAACCCGAAGGTATTCCTTCTTGACGAACCGCTTTCAAACCTTGATGCTAAGCTTCGTGCTCAGATGAGAACAGAGATTTCAAAAATTTATCAGCGTCTCGGCACAACATTTATCTATGTAACCCATGACCAGACAGAGGCTATGACAATGGGTACAAGAATTGTTGTTATGAAAGACGGTTTCATTCAGCAGGTTGATACTCCTCAGCATCTTTATGATATGCCTTGCAATATGTTTGTTGCCGGATTTATCGGTTCACCTCAGATGAACTTCATCAACGCTGTTCTTTCTAAGAACGGCGGCAAGTATACTCTTGATTTTGACAAGTATCACGTTCCTGTTCCGGAGTCAAAGGTCAATGCTGACCTCGACAACTATGTTGGCAAGGAAGTTGTTTTGGGTATCCGTCCTGAGCATGTTCACGATGAGCCTGAAGAAATTGCTAAGGCTGAGTGTCTTCTCAAAGCCAATGTTGATGTTACCGAGCTTATGGGCGCTGAAATTTATCTCTATGTAAATATCAACGGTACACCTATCACAGCTCGTGTTGAACCTACTTCAACAGCTAAGCCGGGCGACGACATTGAGATTGCTTTCGACCTCAGCAAGATTCACATCTTTGATAAGGATACTGAGAAAACAATTACAAACTGATTATAATTTAATTTGGTTTTTACGGCGGAGCGTTATGCTCCGCCGCTTTTGCGTTTGTCGGAAGAAAACGGTTGTTGTCGTAAGCACAATAATTTTAAAAACCATTTGCATTTGAATTTTATAATTGATTAACCGTGATGAATAGATATTTTTCGTATTTTGTCACAAAACCAACACAATGTTGTGATATATTAAAAAACAGATAAAAATCTGTGACAATTGTTTAATTTTGCTTTCAAAACTGTAACTTGTTGCTGATTATGCAAATTCTCTAAAAAAATTCAAGAAAAATTGTAAATAGAGGTTGATTTTTTTCTCGTTTTTGTGTAATATGTATATGAGACAGATTGTATTTTATTGAACTCTTTTACAATCACAATATATAACTGCGGAGAAAACGAGGTAAAAATTTATGTCAAACAGATTATTTCAAGGTATTGTACACCAGATGAAAGACGCAATCGACAGAACGATTGGCGTAATTGACGAGACTTCGGTTGTTATTGCCTGCTCCGAGCTTGGAAAAATCGGCGAGGTAAACGAGAGCGTTAATTCCGAAACACTCAGCTCGACAGCACCGTTTGTTGTGAACGGCTATACATACAGATCTTTCGGCAGCAATGCAAAGTATGATTATGCAGTATTTGTTCAGGGTACCGATGAGTATGCTCAGAAGTATGCTCAGCTTTTGTCGGTTTCTTTTGCAAGCATCAAGCAGTATTATGACGAAAAGTATGATCGTTCAAACTTTATTAAGAATGTTATTCTTGACAACATTCTTCCGGGTGACATTTACCTTAAAGCAAGAGAGCTTCACTTTAACAGCGAGGTTTCCCGTGTGTGTCTGCTTATTAAAATTGTTTCAAAAACAGATGTTTCCGCTTATGATATAATTCAGAATCTTTTCCCAGACAAGTCAAAGGACTTTGTTATAAACATTAACGAGGTTGAAATTGCACTTGTTAAGGAAATTAAACCCGACACAGAGAGCCGTGACCTTGAAAAGCTTGCAAGCTCGATTTCAGACACACTTTCGAGCGAGTTCTACACACACTGTGTTGTCGGCATCGGCACAACGGTTACAGGCATCAAGGATCTTGCAAGAAGCTTCAAGGAGGCTCAGTCAGCTCTTGAGGTTGCAAAGGTATTTGACACAGACCGTACAATCGTAAGCTATGATAACCTCGGCATTGCCCGTCTTATCTATCAGCTTCCCACAACATTGTGTGAAATGTTCCTCAAAGAAGTTTTCAAGCGTGGTTCAATTGAGAGCCTTGATCAGGAGACTCTCTTTACAATCCAGCGTTTCTTTGAAAACAACCTCAATGTTTCCGAAACATCAAGAAAGCTTTTTGTACACAGAAACACTCTTGTGTACAGACTTGAAAAAATTAAAAAGCTCACAGGTCTTGACCTCCGTGAGTTTGAGGATGCAATCGTGTTCAAGGTAGCTCTTATGGTTAAGAAATACCTCAACGCAAGTCCTACAAAATACTGATTTGGTTAAAGTGTGCCCGAGCATAGTGCGTTCGCTGTGCTCTGGGCGTTTTGACTTTTTATGAGTATTTGTACAATAACTACAAAACAAAGGTGACTTTATGATTGATTTTATAAATGTGTCTAAAACATACCCTAATGGCACTCATGCTCTCTACGGTATTACGCTGAGTATTGATAAGGGCGAGTTTGTATTTATTGTCGGTGCATCGGGTGCAGGCAAGAGTACATTTCTTAAACTCATTATGCATGAGGAGACTCCGACATCGGGCAAAATCGTTATCAACGACACTGATGTTACAAAGCTGAGAAGGAGCAAGGTTCCTTATATGCGCCGTCATATGGGCATTGTTTTTCAGGATTTCAGACTTATTGACAAGATGAATGTTTTCGACAATGTTGCGTTTGCGATGCGTGCTGTCGGAAAACCTTCGGCAGTAATTAAAAAGCGTGTTCCGTATGTGCTTGAGCTTGTCGGTCTTAAAGATAAGATGAAAAACAGACCGAGTGAGCTCTCGGGCGGTGAGCAACAGCGTGTAAGCCTTGCAAGAGCCCTTGTGAATAACCCCGAAATTATTATTGCCGATGAGCCGACAGGTAATGTTGACCCCGAGATGTCACACGAAATCATTGAGCTTCTCAATGAAATTAACGCAACAGGCACAACCGTTATTGTTGTAACGCATGAACATGACCTTGTTCGTGAGTTTGACAGACGAGTTGTTGTTCTTGACCACGGAAAAATTAAGAGCGACACCAAGGATTTGTTTGTTAAAGATGACTATGCTGACGATTACGGTGATAACAGCGGTGAAGAAGAAAACACACCGGATTATCCCGATAATGCAGTGGTTGTTCCGGAATAATGCGTTTGCGCAAATAGGATTTTGAAAGGATTTTTGATATGACCGGATTTGGTTATTTGGCAAAAGAAGGTTTCAAAAATGTGTGGAACAACCGTATTATGAGTATCGCTTCCGTCTGCGTACTTATAAGCTGTCTTGTTCTCACAGGTGCGGCGGCACTTTTTTCGATGAATGTTGACAATGTTGTTGAATCTGTCGGCAAGTCAAACGAAACCTCAGTTTATGTTAAAGACGGATATTCACAGCTTGAGGCTGTTTATGTAGGAAAAGCAATTGAAAAGCTTGACAATGTTGAGTCGGCAACCTTTCTTTCAAAGGAAGATGCGATAAAGCAGTATAAATCTACCCTCGGCGACGACCTCTTTGCAGAAATGCAGGGCAGAAATAAACTCCCCGATTCTTTCATTGTAGTTATGAAGGACTTGTCGAAGTATGACGATACTGTTGCTCAGATTAAAAAAATTGACGGTGTTGACAGCATAAGCAACCACCGTGAGCTTGCAAAGAAGCTTACGGACATCAGCAATCTTGTCAATATGATTTGTATTGCGGTTGTTTGTGCGCTGACAATCATTTCAATCTTCATCATTGCCAACACAATTCGTGCGACAATGTATTCACGAAGATTTGAAATCAGCATTATGAAATCGGTTGGTGCAACGAACTCGTTTGTACGATGGCCGTTTCTTATTGAAGGTATGATAATCGGACTTATTTCCGCAATTGTTTCAACAGGCGCAATTGCAATCCTCTATGAGACTGCACAGGCTCTTGTTTATCAGATTGTTCCGATTGATTTTATCCCGATTAACAATGTCATCTGGATTACAGGCGGCTTGTTTGCAATTGCAGGTATTGTTATCGGCTTTTTCGGCAGCTTTATTTCAATCAGAAAATACCTTAAAATGGAAGGTAACGAAATACTCGGTTGGTAATCCCGACAGAAATCTTAAAGGAGGAGATTACGATGAACAAATTAAAAAGAATTTTATGTGCAATGCTCTGCGTATGCATGATTTCAATTCCAATGGCAATCCCGACTGTTGTTTCTGCTGAGGACAGCATCTCAGACCTTGAACAACAGCTTCAGCAGCTTGAACAGGAAAATCAGAAGTATCAGAAGATTCTTGATGATACAAAGTCTGACATCGCAGAAAAGGAAGAATACAAGAGCGCCCTTGTAAGCAAGGTTCAGGTTCTTGATGAAAAAATTGCAGTAACCCGTGAGAAAATTTCAAGCCTTAACGATGATATTAAGGAAAAGCAGGACGCTTATGACAAGGGACTTTCGGAAGTTGAGGATCAGTTTGACGCACTTGCAAACAGACTCAGAATTCTCTATATGTCAGGCAATGCAACCGACCTTGAAATCATTTTCGGTGCAAAGGATTTTTCTGACCTTATTGATAAGATGGAGCTTGTAAAGAGCCTTGCAAACAGCGACAAGGAGCTTATCAACGAAATCCAGACAAAGCTGGACGAGCTCAGCACCAAGAAGGAATCCCTTGAGGCCGACAAGAAAGACCTTGAAACTCAGCAGGCGTCATTGAAGTCGGATCAGGACGAGTTTAATAAACTCATTTCCGATAATGACGAGATTCTTAAAAATCTTTACGCATCAAATTCCGAGGCGCAGCATTCCTTGGAAAGTGCGGCTTTGCAGAGTGATGAGATTGAAGCTAAAATCAGCGAGTACTATGCCGCTCAAAAGGCTGCTGCGGAACAGGCTGCTAAGGCTTCACAGAGCTCAAGCTCAAGCAGTTCATCAAGCAGCTCTTCAAGCAGTTCATCAAGCGGCTCAAGCAGTTCTGGTTCATCAAGCTCAGGTTCATCATCTGTAATTGTTCCGTCGGGTTCGGGCTTTGCATGGCCTACACCGGGCTTTGTAAGCCTTTCATCTGAATGGTTTGAGGACAGAGAAGTTTATAACCACGGCGGAATTGATATTGCCGGCGCAGGCATCATGGGAACTCCTGTTGTTGCGGCTGCCGACGGTACTGTTGTTGCAACCAACAGCAGTTGTACACACAACTGGGGCAAGAGCTACAGCTGCGGCTGCGGCGGCGGTTATGGTAACTATGTAATGATCAGTCACGCGGGCGGTAAGATGACAGTTTACGGTCACCTTACAAGTCTTACAGTAAGTTCAGGTCAGTCTGTTTCTAGAGGACAGGTTATCGGCTATGTTGGTTCAACAGGTAACTCAACAGGACCTCACCTCCACTACGAATGCCGTCTTAACGGTGTAAGATACAACCCGATGTCTGAGTATCCGTACATGTGATAATTTCTTTGATACATACACAATTTGATAATTAATTTAAAAGCCTTCGCATATACTTAAATAAGTAAATATGCGGAGGTTTTTGTTTTGATTACTTCATTGAATGTTGTGTTTCCCGAAAAGTGCGGGAAAATAAGGGGATTTTTTAACAGGCTGAGAGGGGACAAGGTGTGCGTTGAAATCAAAAGGGCAAGGGGCGTAAGCGTAAAACAGCTTACATACATCTGTCGCAGACAAAAGGTCAATCTCAATAAAATTGACAGGGCAATCGGCAGTCAGCGCACAAGACTTTTGTGTTGCGAAGAAATGACTTTTCCGAATGACAGCGGTTACAAGCGTTTTTACTCGCCGCTTTTTTCGGCAAGACTTTGTACCAATATGGCACTTTTTGCCCTCAGCAAATTTGATACTCCCGAAAGGCTGACGGTCGGAATTTATGACCCCGACGCACAATGCACCGACCTTGTTTCGTTTGTATTGAAATATACGGGCAATGTCTGTATTATCACAGACAACGAAGATGTATTCTATGATGAGCTGAATACCATTGCCGAAGAAACGGGTGCGTGTGCCGTTGTTACTCACCACCGTGAACAGCTTTCAAATTGTGACCTTGTCATTGCACCGTTTGAAATTGAAGAAAATCTGCCTGTAAGAAATGATGCGGTTATCCTCACAAACGGCAGACCTAAGGAAAATATAAAGGGCTTTGTGTATTTTCGCTATTGCTTTAAAATGCCGAACGGTTTCGCACTTTTGCGGCCTGAGGGATTGTCGGAGGAATACTTCTGCTCAGCACTCTATACACTCGGTTCACAGTACGAACTCGGTTCAATTGTTCCCGATTTGTGCCGTAATGATACAGAGGCGCAGACAGTGAAATCTCTTTGCAGTTATCTTGCCCGTTTTGCTTGACAATCGGTGTGAAAAAAATTATAATAAATCTATATGCAGTTTTTTGCTGATATGAAAGAATTTTATACCGTATGCACGCTTGTGCAGGTGCGGTATTAACTGAAAGGAACGATATAAAATGGCAGCTAAACCAACAATGCTTACTGCGGAAGGTCTTAAAAATCTTGAAGAGGAACTTGCAGAATTACAAAATGTCAAGCGTAAAGAAATTGCAGAGAAAATCAAGGTAGCCCGTTCCTACGGCGACTTGTCCGAGAACAGTGAATATGATGACGCAAAGAACGAGCAGGCTATTATGGAGGCAAGAATCGCTACTATCGAGTCTATCCTCAAAACTGCTCAGATTATTGATGAGTCCGAAACATCTAACGATAAGGTACACCTCACTTCTGTTGTTACAATCGAAATGGTTGGCACAGACAGACAGATGACATACAAAATCGTTGGTTCGGGTTCTAACGAAACAAATCCCGCACAGGGCAAAATTTCTGACGAATCACCTGTGGGCAAGGCTCTCATGGACAGATGTGTCGGTGATGTTGTTGAGGTTGAAACTCCCGGCGGCGTAAAGGCATTTAAGATTCTTGAAATCTCAAAGTAATTTGTTTATCTATTGAATTTTTGCTGACGGATTCTGCTTTTGCAATCCGTCAGATTTATTGATGTTGAAAAGAGAGGAATGATTGGAAATGAGTCAGAAGCCACAGCAGACCGGCACAAGCGATGTTATCAAGGTCAGATACGAAAAGCTTGACGCCCTCAAAGAAGCAGGCAGAGATCCGTTTGTAATTACAACAAGTGCCCGTGATGTTCTCACGGAAACAATTAAAAACAATTTTGAAGAGTACGAAAACAAAGACGTATGCGTTGCGGGCCGTTTGCTTTCAAAAAGAGGCAAGGGCAAGGTTTCGTTTATGGACCTTTGGGATCGTTCGGGCAAAATCCAGATTTTTGCAAAATTTGACGATCTCGGTGAAGAAGAATACGGTTTCCTTAAAAAGTGGGATATCGGCGATATTGTTGAAGTAAAGGGCTTTGTTTTCAAAACGCAAATGGGCGAAATTTCTGTTCATGCAAAAGAGGTTAAGCTCCTTTCCAAATCACTCAAACCCCTCCCCGAAAAGTATCACGGTCTTACAAATACAGACCTTCGTTACCGTCAGCGTTATGTTGACCTTATTATGAATCCCGAGGTAAAGGATACCTTTGTAAAGCGTTCAAAAATTATCAGCAGTATCCGCCGTTACCTTGACAATCAGGGCTTTATGGAGGTTGAAACTCCTATGCTCGTTGCAAATGCCGGCGGTGCGTCGGCTCGTCCGTTCCTTACTCACTTCAACGCTCTTGACGAGGATTTAAAGCTCAGAATTTCTCTTGAACTTTACCTCAAAAGACTTATCGTAGGCGGACTTGAAAAGGTTTACGAAATCGGCAGAGTATTCCGTAACGAGGGTGTTGACACCCGTCACAACCCTGAGTTTACTCTTATGGAGCTTTATCAGGCATATACCGACTACAACGGTATGATGGATCTTACCGAAAACCTCTATCGCCATGTTGCACAGGAGGTTCTCGGCACAACAACAATCACATACAACGGCATTGAAATGGATCTCGGCAAGCCGTTTGAAAGAATTACAATGCTTGACGCTGTTAAAAAGTATTCAGGCGTTGATTTCAACGAAATTCATTCTGATGAAGAGGCAAAGGCAATTGCTAAAGAAAAGGGTGTTGAGTTTGAAGAACGCCACAAGAAGGGCGATATCCTTAACCTTTTCTTTGAAGAATTTGCAGAAGAGCATATGATTCAGCCTACTTTTGTTATGGATCATCCGATTGAGATTTCTCCGCTTACAAAGAAGAAACCCGAAAATCCCGATTATGTTGAGAGATTCGAGTTCTTTATGAACGGCTGGGAGATGGCTAATGCCTATTCTGAACTGAATGACCCCATTGACCAGAGGGAGCGTTTCAAGGCCCAGGAAGAACTGCTGGCCCAGGGGGATGAGGAAGCAAACCATACGGATGAGGATTTCATCAATGCCCTGGAAGTGGGTATGCCTCCCACAGGCGGTATCGGGTTTGGGATTGACCGTATGTGCATGCTTCTGACGGACTCAGCGGCAATCAGGGATGTATTGCTGTTCCCGACAATGAAGACACTGGGTGGTTCTGATAGTGGGAAAAAGGCAGAAAAAGTTGTTTCGGTAGAAGGAAGGGCAGAGGAAAAAACGGCAGAAAAAATTGATTTTTCCAAAGTTGAGATCGAGCCGTTATTTAAAGACGATGTAGATTTTGAGACATTTTCTAAATCAGATTTCAGAGCGGTAAAAGTAAAAGAGTGTACGGCAGTGCCGAAATCTAAGAAACTTCTGCAGTTCACATTGGATGACGGAACAGGAGAGGATCGTACGATCCTGAGCGGAATCCATGAATATTATGAGCCGGAAGAATTGGTTGGCAAGACATGTATCGCTATTACAAATCTGCCGCCGAGAAAGATGATGGGAATTGACTCCTGTGGTATGTTGATTTCAGCGGTTCATAATGAAGAAGGGAAAGAAAAACTTCATCTTCTGATGGTTGATGAGCATATTCCGGCAGGCGCAAAATTGTACTAATTAATGTGAAATAAAATAAAAAATGATTTTTATATCAATTTTGTACCATAATGAAAACAGATTTAAAACGTTATAAAGAGATATAAAGAGATATAAAGAGATAGGCTCATGGAATGTATTTTCTATGAGCCTGTTTGTGTTATGTAAAGGCAGATGACAGTAGATGAAAGATTATCGAACCATGATTATTATTATGAGTGGAAGAAAAACAGGATTATATTTTGAAAATTACGAAAAAGAGTGGGTACTTGACGGAGCAACTGTTCTCTACGGAAGCGCCCGGAACTAAGAGCAACTCTTGAATATGATTTTTTGCAGGAAAAAACTTTATTTACAAAGGGTTTTCGATGGAGGAAATCATTCATCATCTTGCAGTCTTTGTTTCAAGATTATGGCAAATCCATATCTTTGGTGAGGAAAATACAAGAGCGACGGCAGTATTTTTAATCAAGTATTTGAGAACGCTCGGATTTTCTGCCACAAATGATATTTTTGCGAAAAATGCTTGGTATTTTAGAAATGCACTTGTCCCGGCAAATTATACGAACCTGCAAAAGGGTATCCACGAAACAACCGAGTATTTGGAGGTATTCTTGAGAAACTTGCTGAGGTTATACATAAGAAGGACTGGCTCAAATAGCAAATGTATCAGTTCAGACAATTACACAAGTGCAGTAAAAAAAGAATTGCAACAGTTAAGCACATTCTCTCAAATTAAAGAAATTAGAGACAAAGAACTAAATTCAGTAATTCTCTCGCATCTTGAAATGAGTGAAGATTTAGTTGAGGGAATCAAGAGCGAGTGGGAACAGAAGAAAATATTCAAAAAACAGATAAAGGGTGATGATGGCACTACATTAATCGAAGATAGCTATTGTACGAGAAGTTATGTTAGGGAAATAATTCTAAGATATTGTCAAAACAGAACGTTCTTTAGAACAAAATTTAACATTAAGGATGGAAATTTGTTTTGATAAATAGACTGCGAGGTGTTAGCAAATTGCGATACCTCAATTTTTGTCAATAAGATAAAATTTGATTACATACAGTTATAAAAGATGGGTTATAAAAGATGTATAGAGAGTACCTTT
>OGXU01000637.1_pt1 | contig 20441 bp, 20 predicted proteins | sample 1576381 | NCBI WGS metagenome assembly OGXU01 (sample SAMEA3541544, study PRJEB24748) | human gut metagenome | biome: human gut; feature: human-associated habitat; material: faeces | place: China | collected 2012 | reverse complement strand
AACCATCAAAAAAATATATCGTGGTTCTCCCCAGGAATAAAATATGAGACTGAAGAAAAGCAGAATGAAATTCTTCCATCGAAAAGGCACGCAAAAGTAGCAGACTAAAACAAGCGGTAAAAAGTAGTATAAAAAAGGAATGCTTGAAAATAACATACTATAGGTTCTCTTCCGTCAAGATGACTGCAGATGGATATTGGTCTGTCAACTGTGTTTTGAAATAGTTGATCAAGTCTGTATTTCCAAAAGCAGAGACAACATAATCATCGCCAATTTGAGCGAGAAGCAATACTTCCGGGAATCCACACATCCACTGGTTGCCAAGTATAGATTCTTTTAAAGAATCGGCAAAGGTATTGAGCGTTTTCGGGTCAGACAGATGAAATGCAGATCCCGTAAATGTATTCGCATTCATTGCATGAATCAGGCTTGCTGCATCGTCGATCAGACCTGCTGAATCCTCAGGCACAATCAGCAGAGAGCGTAAACTTTCCGTGTCGCTGACATCGAATTTCCCGGGCTTATTGTCGGTCATATTGTTGTAGTCACCGCCCATAGCCTGAAATTTGTTGTCGTCCGAGTATGAGGACCAGACAGTTGTGAGAATCTCCAAGGCATCTTTTGGTGAGGTGTCTTCTTTTGAAGATTGTTTTTTTGTACAGCCTGCCAGTGAGAATGTTAAAAGGAAGGCTAATAGAATTGATAAAAATTTTTTCATAAGATCTCCTTTTTCTTGAATTTATTTTGTGGCTATATTGTATCAGAGTCCGGGCAGAATAGCTAGGTGGAGAGACACAAAATTTCTCAATTGCAAGTTCGGTACAGAAATGATATAAATAAAGACAAAGGAGGCGTTTAGCATGGATTTTGAGCAGGCAAAACAGGCTTTTGAATTGTACCTTAACGGGTATGACAGAAAGGATGAAAAAGTTTATTTAAAAATTGTACATACATATGGTGTTGTAGACTGCAGTGAGGAGATCGCAAGGAGGATGGGATTGGGAGAAGAAGATATTTTTCTTGCGAAAATCATTGCCCTGCTGCATGATATAGGAAGATTTGAGCAACTTAAATTATATGATTCATTTGAACCGGGCATTTTTGACCATGCACAGTATGGTGCAGATATTTTGTTTCGGGAGGGGCGAATCAGAGAATTTCTTCCGGAGACAACGTGGGATGAGACAATCGAGACGGCAATCCGTTATCACAGTGCATTTCAGCTTCCAAAGATTTCGGATTCAAGAACTTTATTGCATGCCGAACTGCGTTTCAATAAAAATTTAAACTCTGTGCCCTCTGCGACCTCTGTGGTGAAATACATTCAAAACCGTACAAAAACGAGTTAACTACGTTATTATAATCTTCCTTCATAAAAAACATTAATACATATAAGAATATCTTCCTTTTCCATTGTTTATACTAAAATAATAATGATATATTTGTGATATCAAAATGATATCACTAAAATCACGACTTATGGAAACAAAAGAAACTCTTTTCACTGGCTTTAAGATGAATGGTTTTGCCATGCTGTTTATTATTGCTTTATTACTGGGAGTAAGTATCGCTTCGTTCTTTCTCATTGTTCGCCCCAATGGTTTCACTGTCACTGCAGGACTTTTGGGAATCCTTATTTCCATGCTTTTTATACCTGGATTCAATCGCCTGGAACCAAACGAAGCCCGTACTATGGTTTTCTTCGGCAAATACAAAGGTACATTCAAAGAAACCGGTTTCTTTTGGATGAATCCCTTCCTGGATGCAAAAAAGCTTTCTCTCCGCGCTCGTAACCTTGACATAGAACCTATCAAAGTAAATGATAAAATCGGAAACCCGATTCTTATCGGACTGGTACTCGTATGGAAATTAAAAGATACCTATAAAGCCATGTTTGAGATAGACTCTCAAACCATGGCCAACGTGGCAACCGGTAGTAATGCTGTAGCCAGTCGTATGAATGCCTTTGAGAATTTCGTGATGATACAGAGTGATGCCGCTCTCCGACAGGTAGCCGGACAATACGCCTATGACGATAGTGAATCCAACGTCGAAGAACTTACTCTACGCTCCGGAGGTGAAGAAATCAACGAACAACTGGAGCAAAAACTCAACGAACGGCTCGCTATGGCAGGAATGGAAGTTGTTGAAGCTCGTATCAACTACCTTGCCTATGCTCCCGAAATTGCTGCAGTCATGTTACGCCGTCAACAAGCGTCAGCCATTATCAGTGCAAGAGAAAAAATAGTAGAAGGAGCCGTTTCTATGGTAAAAATGGCACTTCATAAACTTTCGGAGGAGGAAATTGTTGAACTGGATGAAGACAAGAAAGCAGCAATGGTGAGTAACCTGCTTGTTGTACTCTGCGCTGATGAGGCTGCCCAACCAGTAGTAAATACCGGAACATTGAATCATTAATCAGAATGAATTTCGTGGCAAATACCACTAATGCTGCAAACAGAGTGTTTGAATAATAAAATAATAAATCTCTCTGCGCCTCATTATCAGACATTGATGATGGGGCGTAGGACATAAAAACAGGAATAAGTACCGTGGCTAAAAAAGAATCTTCAACTAAAAGTTTCGTTCTGCGCGTAGATGCCGAAACAATGGATGCCATTGAAAAATGGGCAGCCGATGAGTTTCGTAGCACGAACGGCCAGCTTCAGTGGATCATTGCCGAAGCGTTGAAGAAAAGTGGACGAATCAAAAAATCTAAGAACCCCAAACAAGAAGAAGAGGAAAATACATAAAATACAAGTTGTTTAAACAGACTCCCTGTATAAATCATCTCTTTAGTTTTTATTAACTACAAAAATTAGTTTATGAACTAAAACTTTTCGTTCTTTGTCTTAAACATAGATAAAGTTATGAAAGGACTAACAGCGAAAGAAGAAGAGATCATGGGTTTTTTCTGGGAAAAAGGCCCTTTGTTTGTAAAAGAGATGCTGGCTTTCTATAATGAACCGAAGCCACATTTCAATACACTGTCCACCATTGTCCGCGGACTGGAGGATAAAGGTTTTCTTGCACACAATACTTATGGCAATACCTATCAATATTACGCTATCGTCAGTGAAGAAGCTTTCCGTAAGGGTACTTTAAAAAATGTCATTAGTAAATATTTCAATAACTCTTACCTTAGTGCCGTATCTTCTCTGGTCAAGGAAGAAGATATCTCTCTTGATGATCTCAGGCAGCTCATTGACGAAGTAGAACGAGCAAACAAATAAAAAAACGAATACTATGGGACTCTTTTTTGCCTACATACTCAAATCAGCTATTTGCCTGGCATTGTTCTACCTATTCTACAGACTGTTGCTAAGCAAAGAAACCTTTCACCGCTTCAACAGGGTTGCCCTGCTCGGGATTCTACTCCTGTCATTGCTCATTCCTCTGATTGAGGTCACTACTACCCAGCACACCGAAATGGCAAAAACGATGCTCACCCTTGAACAACTTCTGATAATGGCAAATTTCTATCAGGACACAGCTAGTGTTACTACTCCTGTAGAGGCTAATAGCAATACATTGTCGGGCATACAGATAGGGCTGATTATTTACCTTGCAGGTATTCTGTTTTTTGCCTGTCGAAATTTCTATTCACTCACCCGGTTATTACTACTGCTCCGTTCGGGTAAAAAAGAAAAATATTACTCCGGTATACAGGTTATCACACATAATAAGGAGATAGCCCCTTTTAGCTGGATGAAATATATCGTTATTTCCCGTGCTGATATCGAGGAAAACGGGCGTGAAATACTCATCCACGAAACAGCACACATCCGCAACCGTCATTCTATCGATTTACTGATAGCAGACGTCTGCATATTCTTCCAATGGTTTAATCCCGCAGCCTGGTTACTGAAACAGGAATTGCAAAACATTCATGAATATGAAGCAGATGAAACGGTTATTAAAGAAGGCGTCGATGCAAAACAATATCAACTATTATTAATTAAAAAAGCTGTCGGCACAAGGCTCTACTCTATGGCCAACAGCTTTAATCACAGTTCACTTAAAAAACGTATTACTATGATGTTAAAAGAAAAATCAAGCCCATGGGCACGTTTGAAGTATCTTTATGTACTTCCGTTGGCAGCTATTGCAATAACTGCTTTTGCCCGCCCCGAAGTCTCAACGGAATTAGATGAGATTTCAGCCGTCAAAGTTAATGATTTGACTGCAATTGTGAAAGCCGAAGAGGTTAAAAGTGCAGAAATTCTGTCGGAAGATGGAATAAAAGTGAAAGGCCGAGTTCTTGATGAAGAATATAGTAGTGGAATAATAGGTGCCAATGTGCTTATTAAAGGATCTACTATAGGCACTGTTACCGATGAAGAAGGTCGTTTTGAATTGCCGGTGGAGGCGGGCAATGTCTTGCAAATCTCTTTTGCCGGTTATAAAACGGTGGAGGTAAAGGTCTCTGCAGATGAAAAAGAACAGGATATTGTCATTGTAATGTCCGGAGAAAAACCGTCTGCTGGAGGGCAAGTGTTTCAGATTGCAGAAGAGATGCCTTCATTTCCCGGTGGCATAGACGAGTGCATGCGTTACATAGCCCGGCACGTAAAGTATCCGGCAATATCCATAGAGAATGGTGCTCAGGGGATAGTATCCGTCCGGTTCATTATTGAGAAAGACGGAAGTATTTCCAATCCGAAGATTGCCCAAGGGGTAGACGAGTATTTGGATAAAGAAGCTATGAGAGTCATCATGAGCATGCCTAAATGGAAACCGGGAAAGCAACGGGGAGTGGCGGTGCGTACCCAGTTCACGCTGCCTGTTAAGTTTAGGTTGGTCGTTGATGAAGCTAAGAAGGATAATACGCCTTTGCAGAATAGAAAAAAGTAAGAATGATATGGGGTGAATAACCATAAAATTAAAGTATAATGCTATGAAATCATTTGTAACACTCATGCTGTGTCTATTGTCTATGACAACTTTTGCACAGGTACACGATGAAATTAGTTCGGCTATGGAAGAATTTGATTATGATAAAGTAATCAATCTGATATCCCCTGGCACAAAGGATTCGTTATTGTTATCGACTAGGATACAGGCTTTGAAGGCTATGAATCGTTATCCTGAAGCCATTGTTGATTTGACTTCTCTTTTTGTAAAGGATACTACAGATACAAAAATATTGATAGATTTGGCAGAGTGTTACAAACTGATGGGTAGTCCGCGTCAGGCGGCTGATTATTATCGGAAGGCGGTGAGTTTACGCCCAAATAATAAGTTCTTTCGATTGCAATATATACGTTCTTTGTTGAATGCGGAGAACTTTAAAGAGGCACGCGATGCTTGCCATGGCTGGTTGGAACAAGATACGGTTTCTGCCACCGGATATAAGTATTTGGGACAGGCTTATGAAGGAATGCAGGATATACCCAATGCTTTTTTCAGTTATAATGTAGCCTATCGTCGAGATTCCTTGGATGCCCAGACCGTCGCTCGTATAGCCAATATCTTTAATAATAACCGGCAATTTACAGATGCTATTGATGTGACAGAGTGTTATCGACTGAGCGATACGACAAGTGTGGATGTCAACCGCCAGAATGCTAAAGCTTATTGTATGTTGAAAGATTATAAGAAGGCAATCGAGCGTTATGAAAGTTTGAAGAGAATGGGTGACCGCAGTTTTCTTACCTTTTATTATTTAGGTATATCTTATTATGGAGACAATTGGTTTTATGGCTCATACGATAATTTGAAGGAAGCGTATGCGAAAAACTCTACCGATATTAATGTATTATATTATTATGCAAAATCCTGTTCGCGCACTTCATGGAAGAAGGAAGGGGTCGAATTTATGGAAAAGGCTGTAGAAATAGCTACTCCCGGTGATAGTATTTTGGAGCGTCTCTATAAAGGTTTGGCGGAATGTTATGGCTATGCCGGTGAGAGCTATAAGAAGATAGAAGTTATGAACCGTTTGTATAAATTGAATAAAGATTATAAACTGTTCTATAGTATTGCCAGAGCTTATGACTCTAACAAGGATTATGAGAATGCCATCCATTTTTATGAAAAGTTTATGTCTTTGACTCCCAAGAATCAACGTTTCCCTTATGATGAAGAAGGAAAGATTATTGAATCTGCTACTACTATGTATCAAATAGCCGAAAAAAGGGTGAAGAAGATAAGGGAAGAAGATTTCTTTAGGAATGGAGCGCCTGATGATTTTTTTGTTGTTCCTAAGAAAATAGATATAAAGAAAGATACGGTTGCCGGTAAGCAATAACAGATTTTTGAGTATCTTTGGCACAGCCCGTATATGATTGTCATGTGCGGGTGGGAACAGATAAAAACGAATGGCTTTATGATGAGACACAACCGGATATCAAAGTTATTGTTGCTACTGATAATTCCCTCTTTGTTGGGATTGATATTTACTTGTATTTTCCGTGGATATACTGCCAATTGGATACAGATACTATGTTATTCTTTTGCTCCGTTAGTTTCTTCTATTATTGTGGCTATTTGCTTCAGGGGGCGCTGGATGGGATTATTGCTTTTATGGACGTTTGTGGCTTCCGTTGCATTTAATGTGCCTTTGCAAAACTGGCTGTTCCATTCTGCCGATGATATAGTCCGTTATGCTTCAATAACAGATTTATACAAGGAAAAAGATAAGCCTATGTATTTTACTTTTGATCGTTTGGAGGTGGATAATAAGAGGAGGAGTACCATCGGTATTTGGCGTGAACATACCCGACGTGTATCCCGACATTCTTATCGGACGGAGAAGAAGCAGCATTGGTATTCGGTATCACCGGTTTTTGAGGATTCATTACCTGAACATAAATATGCAGAAAGGGAGGTAAAAGCATGGGTTGTTGCCGTAAAGCATGATAAGCAGGATTCGTTGGTATGCTATGAATGGTGCACTTTCGATATAGGGGATTATAAAAAAGCGATTGACAAATCACGTTGTAAAGTACAGCATTCGGATGCGCCTATCATTAAACCGCTTTACAAACAATTTACAACAAAGAGTGAATGGCGGAATATTTTCTTAAATGTAGGTTTGCTTGTCTTTTCCATCCAGGTGTTGATAGGAGTAATTATGAATTATAGGGTTGGGAAATCTTGATAAAGCAGTATAATCAGGTTAAGTAATTAGAAAGGCTGTGTGCTTTTCCAAAAGACTTTTGTATGTTGAAAGCAGGGGGTGTCAAAACTAAACCGGCTTATCCCATCGTCAGCTGTAGGGGCAAGGTTTGCCTGCCCGAAGACACAAAGCAAACTGTTTTCGGGCGAGCGAACCTCACCCCTACGAACTAAACGACAGCATTATCCACATTTTGACACACTCCCCTGTTTTTTATAAAGCCTATTGTTTGTTTTCATCTGTCCGGGAAGTTGATATACAATCTCCTTTCACACATAACGGCTGCTGAAATCTTCTATTCATGGGCTTTTGGGGTGAAAGTAGTCTTTCTTGTTACTATTTTATTCTGACAGTAAGGTTATGTAATTCTGTATCGGTATGCTGGGTCGGCAGATTATTTTGTTTAATCTGCAACTTGATGGCAGGCTGTTTTTTGTCTTCTTCGGAAACTGTGTATGTATAGCGTTGTTTATAAACAATTTGTTTATCCGAAGGACGGAGCAGATATCCTGTTTCCTTTTCAAACCGGTTGTACAAGCGTAAGACAATTTGATTCAACCCTTTTTGCAGATGCAATAATACCTTTTCTTCACGGAATTTGCAACGATACGGATTCAAATGCTTCATGACAGAACGACCGTTCAGATAAACTTCAATACCGTTTCCTGCGCCTACGTCCACTAATACATCTTGTGCTACCGGTGATTCTACTTCCTGCATGACAAAGTAAGTCTCAAGGATATTGGCAGGGAACATCATCTTTTCTTCGTTCGTTTCTTTCCATTGTCCGTTTCTTACAGGAGTCTTATCAAGACTGATATTGATAGTGGAAGGAGCGTCAAACAAACTGCTGCCCGGTCCGCAGAGGTAGCGTTTTCCCCATTTGGTTTTAGGATTTACTTTTAAAGGGCTGGCTTTGGCTCCGTCAAGTGTTATTCTTTGTTCATTTCCGGTCGGATTTGTAATGACAAGTTCTTTGCCGATTTCCTGGGGTGTATAAGTCAGTTCCAGTTGGGTATTACGGTTAGGAATTTCCCATTCATAGCTTACTGTGCTGCGATAATTGCTGTAATAATCAAAACAAGAGTAGCTGTAATTAGGTACATATTCATGAGTGGCAGCAATAGGTGTTGTCACGTCCATGTCTAAAGAAAGAACTTCTATATCAGTATTGTTGTACGCTGTTTGGGGTACAGTAATATGCAGATTTCCTTTCTTTTGACTGATATGGGTATAGTTGCCTTTTGCCTCTTTCAGCTTGAAACCCGGAGTATTCAGAATAATTTCGCCGTGCAGAGGGTATTTTCCTGACAAAATCAGATAGAGTGTATTCTCTTTTCGAGTGATGGCTCCCCATTCATACTGTTCACGGAAGGGAGAAGCATCCGTGTCATAAATGGCTTCTCCGTTCTTTTCCAGCCAGGCACCGATTTCTGTCAATACTTCCTTTTCGAAAGGAACAACGGAGCCGTCGCCTTTAGGTCCGATATTGAGCAGGAAGTTGCCCCCGTGCGAAACCACATTGATAAGGCTGCGCAATTTCTCCATTGCTTTGGTATGTACATCTCCTCTTTCCTGCCATGAACGATAGCTCCATGTTTCGTTGAACATGGAAGCGGCCGACTGCCATGCAGTTTGGAGGGCTCCTTCAGGATAGGCATTATCAGCCATGACTGCAAAGTCATAACGGTCATTGCCGAGACGTCCGCTTACCATGCAGTCCGGTTGCAGTTTGTGAACCAGTTCATAAAGCTCTTGGCTTTGTTGGGGAGTATTGGAACCCATATCAAACCAAAGTTCGGAGATGGGGCCATAATTGGTGAGCAGTTCCGTAACCTGTTGTTTCGTAAACTCATGGTGTTGCGGAGTAATAAAGTCACAGTTATGGCTGGAAATAGGATAGGCTTGTGGAAAGTGCCAATCAATCAAAGAGAAATACATGCCGAAATTGATACCTCCCCGTTTACAGGCTTCTGCCAGTTCTTTTACGAAATCGCGTTTACCGGGAGTGGCATCGTAAGAGTTATAGTCAGTAGTTGCTGTCTTGAACATGCAGAATCCGTCATGGTGCTTGGTTGTGAAGATGATAGAACGCATTCCGGCTTTTTTAGCCAAGGCAACGATGGAATCGGCATGAAAGAGAGTAGGGTTGAACCGGAGTGCCGTATCACCATACCAGTCACTGAAGATACCGGCAAAAGACTGTATCTGTTCACTATATCCGCGAGTGACAGGTTTGCCTTCCCACACACCGCCCAGTTCGGAGTAAAGTCCGAAATGGATAAACATGGAGTATTTATTATGATGCCAGCGTTCTTGTGATTCTTTTCCCGATGCCGGGATGAGTGTCATGCACATTAATAATAAGATGAGCAGTTTTTTCATGATAATTGTTTTTTAATATGTTCCATAATCTCTTCTTGTTGGTCGGGGTGAAACCAAGCGATATCTGCATCCCGTTTGAACCAAGTCATTTGTTTGCGGGAATAGATGCGTGAGTTTTGCTTTATTTTCTCAATGGCAAAATCAAGTGTCCATTCGCCATCCAGATATTTGAATATTTCTTTGTACCCCACTGTATTCAGCGAGTTCAAGTCTTTGTAGGGATAGACGCTGCGTGCTTCTTCCAGTAATCCCTCTTGCATCATTATATCTACACGGCGGTTTATGCGGTCGTATAACTCCTCACGGTCGCGAGTCAGTCCTATTTTTATAATGCGGAAAGGACGTTCTTTACAATTGCGGGTGCGGAAAGATGAGTACGTTTTGCCGGTCATGTAGCAGATTTCCAATGCATGGATAACCCGTTTGGGATTCTTTAAATCTACTATTTTGTAATATTCAGGGTCAAGCAGTTTCAGCTCGGCACAGAGTTTGTCCAATCCCTCTTTTTCATAGCGTTGAAGCATCAGTTCCCTGGTTTCTTTGTCAACGGTGGGAATGTCATCAATACCTTTGCAGATGGCATCCACATACATCATGGAACCACCGGTGAGTACAACAGCATCGTGGGTTTGGAACAAGCATTCCAGCTGATTCAATACGTCAGTCTCATATTGTGCGGCACTGTAATAATCAGTCAGTTCCAAAGTACCGACAAACCAATGAGGCACACGTGACAATTGTTCGGGAGTAGGGGCAGCAGTACCTATTTTCAAATCTTTATATAGCTGGCGGGAATCTGCCGAAATGATAGAGGTTTGGAAATGTTCGGCAATGGAAAGACTTAATTCTGTCTTTCCTACACCGGTAGGGCCAATGAGGACGATAAGGGTGTGAGACATCAGGCTTAAAAATAAAAGGGGCAACTGAATCAGTCGCCCCTACAATTCAGATTAATAGTTATCTTGCTCGTAAGGGTCGGCAGCACTGCCACTTCCCATATCAAATCCTTCAGGGTCGAAGTCTTCCATGTCAAAGTCTTGATCACCATAGAAATTCTCGTCCAAGTCAAGGTTTCCACCATTGTTTGCCATCATTTCGTCAAAATCAAGAGTCTGCTTGGGGGCCTCTCCCGCTTTGCGTGAGCAAATGGCATTGTCAAGGTCTTTGCCGGTTATGATTTCAGACAGTTCGATAAAGAATACACGTTCAGACAAGGGATCGAAGACATAAAGCAATTTCTGTTTTTCGTCTTCCAACAGGTCGCTTAACTTGGTTTCCTTCATGATGTAACTGTCTTCATCCGAACTGGTACCCATATCCTCCAGTGTGATTTCCTGTTCTTTTTCCCAGTCATCATCACAGATGAAGAATGAGGTTAGTTGGTCATTTTTGTATCCTGCTGCTTTCAGGATGGCTTCGTGAAAGTCATGGAAAGTAGCTTCAGAATCTATCTTTATTTCTCTTATAAAATCATCGACTTCATCAGAGATGAGTGTAAATCTATATACCATATACTATATAACTTGTTTTTCGTGCAGTAAAGTTATAAAAAACTTTGTTATCTGATGATACCTCTTTGAGAATTTTCTATGAAAGAAATAATATATTCTATTTCCGGGCTCATAGGAACTTCTTTTCGCACTTCTGCCAATGCGTCTGTCACGTTCATACCGCTTTGATAGATAATGCGATAGGTGTTGTGTATGTTCTCAATCAGTTCATTTGAGAATCCGCGGCGGCGTAGCCCTACAATATTAATTCCTGCATAAGCAATCGGTTCGCGTCCGGCAATGATATAAGGGGGAATGTCTTTGCTGAATCGCGAGCCTCCCTGAATCATTACATATCCTCCCACACGACAGAACTGGTGCATCAATACGGCAGCACTGATAATGGCATTGTCGTCAATGATAATCTCACCCGCCATTTTAGTAGAATTCCCGATAATGCAACCGTTTCCCACCAGTGCATCGTGCGCCACATGTACACCTTCCATCAGTAGGTTGTTGCTGCCTACCACTGTTCTGCCTTTGGCGGCAGTACCACGGTTGATGGTTACGTTTTCGCGGATAGTGTTGTTGTCACCAATTTCAGCAGTTGTATCTTCACCGTGGAATTTCAAATCTTGCGGTATAGCGCCTATGACTGCTCCCGGAAAGATGGTGTTTCCATTGCCGATACGTGAACCATAAAGGATGGTGGCATTAGGCATGATGGTATTATTGTCACCGATTTCCACATTCTTATCGATAAATACGAAGGGACCGATTTCTACGTTTTCACCAATCTTTGCTTCGGGATGTATATATGCTAGTGGACTGATCATTTCTTTTCTTATTTGTTTTTTACTATTTGTGCCATGAATTCTGCTTCGCACACAACTTTCTCACCTACGAATACATATCCTTTCATTGTAGAAACACCGCGGCGGATAGGGGCCAGCAGCTCTACACGGAATATCAATGTATCTCCCGGCACTACTTTCTGACGGAACTTCACACCGTCTATTTTCAGAAAGTAAGTGGAGTATCTTTCCGGTTCATCTACCGAGTTCAGTACAAGCAGCCCGCCACATTGTGCCATTGCTTCAATCTGGAGTACGCCCGGCATAACGGGTTCTTGAGGGAAATGCCCCTGAAAGAACGGTTCGTTGGCAGTAACATTCTTCACACCTACAATGTAGTTGGCACCAATGGCTATCACTTTGTCTACCAGTTGGAACGGATAGCGGTGTGGAAGTAATTCGCGGATGCGGTTAACATCCATGATAGGGGCTTCGTTACAATTATAACCGGGAGCCTGAATTTCGTGCAATTTGATTTCTTTGCGTATCTGGCGTGCAAACTTATTATTGATTGTGTGTCCCGGGCGTGTTGCGATGATGCGTCCCTTGATGGGTTTGCCTATAAGGGCAAGGTCGCCAATGATATCCAGCAGCTTATGACGTGCCGGTTCGTTGTCCCATACCAAAGGAATGTGATTGATATAACCCAGCTGGGTGGCATCCATGTGGGGAACACCCATTACGTCAGCCAGTTTGTCATAATTGTCCTGGCTCATTTCTTTTTCGTAGATGACAATGGCATTGTCCAAATCACCGCCTTTAATCAGGCCGGCTCCTAATAACGGCTCAATTTCGCGTACAAATACGAATGTACGTGCAGAAGCTACTTCGGTGGGGAATTTAGACATATCCTCCAAAGTGGCAAATTGGTTGGACAGAATTTTGGATTGATATGAAATCAAGACATTGACACTGAAGTTTTCATCCGGCAAAACAATAATGGAAGAACCGGAAGCTTCGTCTCTGAATTCTATTTTCGATTTGATGATATAATAGTCCTTAACGGCATTTTGTTCTTCGATACCCACACGTTGGATGCACTCTACATATTGTTTGGCACTACCGTCCAATATCGGGAACTCGGGTCCGTTCACTTGGATGAGGCAGTTGTCAATGCCTGCTGCATAAAGTGCTGCCAATGCATGTTCGACTGTGCTTACTTTTATGCCGTTCTTTATCAGTACAGTGCCGCGGGTGGTATCACCTACATTTTCTGCCACTGCATCAATTATTGGTTGTCCTTCAAGGTCAATACGTTGGATTTTATACCCGTGGTTGTCCGGTGCCGGATTAAATGTCACCGTCAAGTTTACTCCGGTATGCAGGCCTTTTCCGTTTAATGAGAAACTGCCTCTTAGTGTCTTCTGTTTCAACATGGGGTTTATTTATTTAGTTGTTTTTTTAATTCTTCTATTTCTTTCTGCATGCTGTTCAGTGCTGCATACATTTCGGGAAGCTTCTTGTAGACGGCCGATGACTTCATGAAGTTCTTGGCATTGATGGCCGGGGTACCCATTATCTTTTCATTGGATTTGATATTGCCGGGAACACCTGCCTGTGCACCGATTCCTACTTTGTCTCCCACTTTGATATGACCGGCCAGACCTACTTGTCCGCCGAACATACACCATTCGCCCACTTTGGTAGAGCCGGCGATTCCCACTTGCGAAGCCATTACGGTGTGGCTTCCTACTTCCACATTATGGGCTATTTGGATAAGGTTATCAAGCTTTACGCCTTTGTGTATCACTGTTGCTCCCATTGTTGCACGGTCTACACATGTATTGGCGCCGATTTCCACATCATCTTCTATGATTGCTATGCCGATTTGAGGAATCTTTTCATATCCTTCGGATGAAGGGGCAAAGCCGAAGCCGTCAGCACCAATCACACAACCGGCGTGCAATATACAGTTATTACCGATACGGCAGTCATGGTATACAGTTGCATGCGGATATAATGTACAGTTATTGCCAACTTTCGCATGGCTGCCTACGGTTGCATGCGGGTGGAGTGAAGTATTATCACCAATCTCAGCACCATCGGCTACACAAGCGAATGGGGCGATATATACATCTTTTCCTATTTTGGCGGTAGGGGCAATATATGCCAGCGGGTCAATGCCGGTTTTTTTAGGTTTGCTCATTTCATAAAGTGTCAGCAGCTTTGCCAGACTTTCGTATGCATTGTCCACTTTGATAAGGGTCGCTTTAACTTCCTGTTCGGGGACAAAGTCTTTGTTAACCAACACAATGGTAGACTGCGTATCATAAATGTAATGAGTATACTTCGGATTTGAAAGAAATGAAAGTGCACCCGGCATTCCTTCTTCTATTTTAGCAAAAGTATGCACAGTTGCGTTTTCGTCACCAACAATAATTCCCTGGATGTATTCCGCAATTTGTTTAGCTGAGAACTCCATAATACTGTCTAATTCTTTATGTTCTAAATGTTTCAGTTTTGTTACTTGCGTGTTACATGTTAGTGTAAACACATCATTAATTATGCAAATTACGCATTTTTTTTTTATATATCCGTACAATTCGCTAATTATTTAATGTCCGCCTTCTTCAGGGCGCAGGTAACATACGTAATATTTCTTGACTTTTCGAGAGAGTAGGGAGATATTCAGCATATCCGAAGCTTCGGCAATGTCCTTGGTGCTTCCGTCGTTGTAGATGATTTCAATGCTGTCGTCTTCCTTTTTGTACATGTCATTTTCTATACTGGATATCGATAGAAAATAATTCGCTTCTTTCCTGTTGATATATAACTGATTACATATCCTTGAAAGCAATTCTTCCTTTCTTTCTTTCGAGATGGGGGAAGAGGTGACTTCTACTTTAAAGAGATGACGGTTGATGAGTCCGCGACTCAAAGTAGAGAGTATAATATCACTGTGGCTGCTCCATACTTTCAGTGCAGTCCATATATCGTTGTCGTCTAATTGAATAAAATATTCTAGACAATTAGAATCATTATAAAATTCTTCTTTACCAATGGAATGGTACAGGAAGAACTTCAAAGCCGGGGAAGCAAACAATTCGACTCCTTTTGAGGCTAATTCTTTGGCACGGAGCAGCGTACTGATGAGCATCTTTTCGCTGGCTACGGATGTTTTATGCAGGTAGACTTGCCAATACATCAAGCGGCGTGATGTCAGAAAGTTCTCTATGGAGTAGATTCCTTTTGATTCGACTACCAGATGGTCGTCTTTTACGTCCAGCATCTTGATGATACGCGCCGAACCGATATTGCCTTCCGTTACTCCGGTATAAAAACTGTCGCGGCGCAGATAGTCTAACCGGTCCATATCCAGTTGTCCGCTTACCAATTGATGAAGAAACTTCTTGGGGTACTCGTCTTTGAAGATTTGGATAGCAAGATTGAGCTGTCCTTTTAAGTCTTTGTTGATACGCTCCATCAGCATCAGTGAAATCTCTTCATGCGAAACTCCTGTGACCAGTGTGTTCTCCAGAACATGCGAAAAAGGTCCGTGTCCGATATCGTGAAGCAAAATAGCCGCCTGAACAGCTTCCGCTTCGCTGTCAAAAATGAAATTACCTTTGGCTGTAAGATGGCTGATGGCTTCACTCATCAAATAGAAGGCTCCCAGCGAGTGCTGAAACCGGGTGTGTTGCGCTCCCGGATACACAGCAGAAGATAACCCCAGTTGCTTTATGCGTGTAAGACGTTGCAGCAACGGGTGGCATACAATATTATATAACAACCCCTTCGGGATATTGATAAACCCGAAGACGGGGTCGTTTATGATTTTTCTTTCACTCATTAAAGGATTGCTTTCAACTGTTCTTCCATTTGTGCCTGAACTTTCTTGGCTTCTTGTCCGGCTACGTTTGCGAAGTTTTCAGTTTTATCGGCATAGATAATGGCGCGGCTGGAGTTGACAATCAGTCCGCAAGTGTTGTTCATGCCATATTTGCACACTTCTTCCAATGAACCGCCTTGTGCACCGATACCCGGTACCAGCAGGAAGTGGTTGGGAACAATCTTACGGATATCTTCGAATGCACGTCCTTGGGTGGCACCTACCACATACATCATGTTTTCATCGTTTGCCCAATTCTGTGAGGTGCGCAACACTTTTTCAAACAGGCGTTCTCCGTTGGCATCTTCTGTCAGTTGGAAGTCATGCGAACCTTTATTGCTGGTCAAAGCAAGCAGAATAACCCATTTGCCTTCGTAAGTGAGGAACTAAAATAAAAGGCATATATGAAGCGGATAGCTACGCCTCTTTATGTAAATATTACCAAGGAGAAGAAAAGTGTCCCGATCAATGGAAGGATGATGTTAAGGGTAGGTTTTGGTATGGAGAGATGATGTTCTGTAAGAACCATGTTGATATTGAGCACTGGAGACAATATGCAGAAAAGGTCATGAAGTCTTTAAGTAAGGATAAAAAAGAACTTGCCCAAAAACTTTCAACATATCAGTTTGGTATGGTACTTTATATCGAGACACTCTTCTGTAAATGGCGTCCTTATGATGATATGAAGTGGATATTAGGGTATTAATACAGGAAATAATAAATGATGATGATAACAAAACTCAAAGAGCTAATGTCTCTGAATGGTGAAATGAATGCAGCAGAGATAGAGTCACGATTTACTCAAATAGCCAAATTGCTGTTTGAAAATTTTGCGATACAAAAGGGAGAAAAAATCTATCTTTTTAAAGAGATTGAGTTTTACTTCTACAATAAGCATCATCGTGACATTATCACTCATCCCCGTTTCTCCGATCCTTTATACTGGTACGTGAATGACTTTGGAGGTATTGATTTGAATTTCCCAAGTGAGATTTGTAAAAAGGATGGGATTGACAGCACTGGGAAAAAAGTAGATAAGTATATATTGGATGATAGCTCTTACTTTGGAGGCATTCTGATCCGTCAGTTAGTCAGCAAGGATAAAAGCGATATTTTAGAAGGACCCTGGGCTTGTGCAGAGCTGTTCAGACTTCATCATGCCTTAGAACAGGACAATAATTTCCCTTTTCTTGTAGAGCGAAATAACGGTATGATTGGATATATCTGTAAACCCAGATTGAATCTTCTAACCGGTAAGCAGACTATTGAAAGTAAAGTGGATTATATACTTGGAGAATATCTATCACATCCAGACCGAACAGAGTTACACGAAGCGTTTTCCTCTTTTAAGGACAAGCGATACAGATATGTGCGGTGTGACCAGTTGCTACATGACAGTGAAACAAATGAAGTCTATTTGTCACCCTGGCTGAAGGATAAGAAGGATGGACATCCGGAATTTTACCAGCGTCTGACTAATCTTCTGAAGAATTGCGACATAGAACCCAAAGAGTTGAAATGCACCAGAGATTATTGGGCACGCGACTATATGCCTATTCAGGTGAGTGAGAACGACTTCTTGAAGTATCAATATTATCCGGACTATCTAATGAAAAGCAACAATCCAGAGGATGCTGAAACAAGGACAGAAAGTAATAACGTTCTACGTGGAATGGGGATAAGTTGTCGTTCAACAAAACTAATAATTGACGGCGGAAATATGGTTCCATGTGGTCCTTATATTGTGATGACGGATAAGGTGTTCACCGAGAATGGTAAAGAAAAAGATGATGAAATGTTCAAAGCAGAGTTAGAGTCAGAACTTGGGCATCCTGTGATTATAATTCCATGGAAAATGCATGGTGACTTTAATGCTCGTGATACAGACAAATATGGGCATTCTGATGGATTTGTCAAATGGTGTGGTGGCAACCGTATCCTAATGGGTAATCATGGAGAACAATACCCGGAAGAAGCTGCTGCTATCCGACACATTCTTGAAGAATATGGCTTTGAAGTAACAGAGATGCGATTTGTGGACAAGGTTGGTTCGCCACGAACTGACTTAAATTGGGCTTACATCAATTTTCTGCAAGTCGGTAACAAGATTATCATGCCAATATTCAATATTAAAGAGGATGCTATTGCTTGGCAATATATACATGAAGCATTCCCTGATTGTGAGATTCATAAAATTGAAATGGCTGAAGTAGCAGAGGAAGGTGGTGCTTTACATTGTATCAGCTGGAATATTAGACGATAGAGTGTATTGGTATATTGAGAAAGTATATCATCCTTTACTAATTATTATTTATAAATAGATATGAATTCAAAACAGATAGAAGAAACAGCAGTACATATAGTAGGATTATATTTTTCTAATGCCCATACTATTTCTCCTTATATTAGTTCTAATGACAAAGAGCCATGTTGGGATGGTAATTTATACATCTACTCTAATGAACCTATGAAGAACTCCACATTATATGGTAGAGTTCCAGTTCAGATTAAAGGTAGGTTTTTTAAAGATAAAGTTTGTAAGAATGATATTACATACTCGGTTTCTCTTGTAGATTTAAAAAATTATATGAGAGATGGTGGTATTATATATTTTGTTGTTGGTATATGGGAAAATTCTTATAAAATATATTATGCAAAACTTACCCCACTGAAACTGAAAACATACATCAAACATTGTAAAAGAGAATCAGCAAGTATAAAACTAACTGAATTAAAAGAATATAGTTTTGATATAGATTGCGAAATTCGAGATTTCTATGATAATTGTAAAGTCCAGACAGGCAATACAGATAATACTGTTGATATAAAAGATATATTATCATCTAAAAAGGCTGTAAATTTGACTTTTTTTGCTTCCGCATTAATAAATAATGAACAGTGTAAAATCTCTGAATATTTAGCAAAACATACTGTGTATTTATATGCTGAAACTACAGACGGCTTTAATAATAAGGTTCTTCGTCCTGTCGGAGACGAAGATCTTTCTATAAATTTAAAAGAATCCATTACTGCAGAAGTTAAGGTTGGCGATATAGTTTACTATAATGAAATACAAAGGACTTGTAAACCGAATGGTAATATTTTGATTTACATAGGTAGATCATTAAGAATGGAAATATCCCCCGACGGGAATGTGAATAGTAATATTAATTTCAAACTTAATGAAACAGAATTATCTTCTTGGATAAAAGAAGCAGAGTTTATTTTTAAAATCGCAGAAACAAAATGTTTTGAGATAGATAACGTTTGCTTCAGATTAAATGGAAATGAAGAAAACAAATATATCGACTGGTGTAGGAATCGGCTTCGTTTTGCAAAAAAAATCCAATCTGTACTTTCTGCCCTTCATGTAAATAAAGAACTTATAATTAAAGAATTTAGTCAAGACGAAATTAATACAATAAACATTTTGTATAAAACCCTATGTGAACAAGACGAAATTTCAATTAATGAAAGTTTGCCTCCCATCTTCACTGTATCACTATCTAATTTGTACCTTGCTTTATTTGCTTCAAAGACTCCTACAGGAAAATATAGAATTTATTCATACAAAGATGTTACTGGCGATATTTCTTATACTGATAGCAATACTAATGTTCCGGCTAAGACTTCAATTTATTCCTGGTTTCAAACAGATGGCTTTAAAATCGTATCGAATATTGATTATGATGATATTTTACCATCTTACAAGAAAGTTTACATAGAGAATCATAATGTTACACAGAGAGCTAATAATGATATGCTGATGATGATACTTGCATATGATGAAAATCATGATGATAAACTACTAAAATCGTCAAAGGATTTATGTGAATGGCTCATTTCTATAAATGAGAAGGATGAAGTAAATACGTATTTTTTAAATCTAATGCAAATTATTAAAAGAGAAAGAGATTTGACTAATGAAGAACGTAAAGAAATCATGATTAAATTTGATTTATGTAATTCAATGGAGAAATTAGCTTGCTGTCTCTTGCTCGACAATAATGAAATGGCTAATCATTATTTTAATCAGTTGAACGATTCCGAAAAGGAGTTTTTTACTACTTTACCAATATATCATTTCTTCAATTCAAAATTAGAATGTATCAGGAAATAGAGAATCAGCTGTTATCATAACCCTTTTGCCAATCTTACTTTGACATTGGGTGAAGAATGATATGACAAGCTAATTCTATTTCTACTGATGATGTATTACGCTTATATAGTGAAGAGTAGCATGAATTCAGCATATCGTCGTCGCTCTATGGAAACAATCTTCTTTCCACGCCAGTGGCAATACTTCACATAGTCATTTTTTATATTTCTGTCTCCTGAATCGAGTTTTTTAAGGATTATACTCTTTGGGTATTTACCGTCTAATCCTAAAAGCTTGAAAGCTCCAATATTATAAGCTAACGCCGCGAGCAAAAGTGAATCTTTACCATAGGGACGAAACAAGGAACAGAGTTTTTTAAGGTCTTTACGGAGAAGAACTTCTGCTTCAGAGGCAGTCATCTCTGATGAATACCTTTCTCCTGGTTGCAGTCTATGGCCATATCCGACGTAGGGATAATCTTTTTTTCGATGTAGTCCCTCATAGTACCTGATACAACAGACGGCCCTTTCAAAAGGTGGAAGTTCAAAAATAGTTAGGGCTTTAGAGAGTGGCTCAGACGGCACTACCGTCTGGGCGTTAACTCTCATACCAAATAAGAATATGACAAAAGCTGCTATTATCCTGAAACTCATTTTACTTTAAA
>OGXU01000615.1_pt1 | contig 20776 bp, 8 predicted proteins | sample 1576381 | NCBI WGS metagenome assembly OGXU01 (sample SAMEA3541544, study PRJEB24748) | human gut metagenome | biome: human gut; feature: human-associated habitat; material: faeces | place: China | collected 2012 | reverse complement strand
TTTATCCTCTATAATGGTGCGTGACGTGGCGGAGGATATGAACGGTAATATCTGGATCGCTACCGATCATGGCGGTATCAATATCTTGGATAAACGTCTGAACCGGATGCGTTATATACGAAATAACCCGTTTAACCAAACGAGTTTGAGCCAGAATAGCGTGATCTGCTTGTATCGGGATGATACGGGGATTATGTGGGCCGGCACTTATAAAAACGGCATCAACTATTATCATGAGAGCATTTTTAAATTCCAGACTATCCGGTACCCTTTGGAGTTGATGCGGGATATCTTTAACAATGACTTTAATTGTATCGTAGAAGATAAAGAAGGGGATCTGTGGATCGGTACTAGCGGAAACGGCCTATTACGTTACGATCGGGAAACCGGGGAGTATGTCCGCTACCGGGCGGGACGGGAAAGCGAGAACGCTATCTCCGGCGATGTCGTGATTAGTATGGCGAAAGATTTGGATGGCAAGTTATGGCTGGGTACTTATATGGAGGGGTTGACCGGTTTTGACGGGAAACGTTTCAAGCATTATCGGGATATCCCGGGCAGTAAGGACGGCTTATCCAATAATAGCGTGTATAGTTTGTATGTCGATGCCAAGAATCGTTTGTGGATCGGTACGTTGGAAGGCGGCCTGGATTGCTTGGATCAATCTACCGGGAAATGGACGTATTATCGCATGGGGGATAAGGAGAATGCGATTAACTCGGATATCGTATATAGCCTTTCCGGGGATGAGAAGGGGAATATTGTCGTTGGAACTTCTTTAGGAGTGAACTGGATCAACCCGGAGACGGGGGCTGTTACTTCTTTTAACGGCACGAAGGATGGACGTTCCGTGTTTGAGGATCAAATCATCAATGTCGTATTTTGTGATAGCCGCCAATGGGTATGGATCGGGAGTAATCATGGGCTACATATATATGATAGGTTGAATGATAAGATGTATCGGTTGAACCATTCTTCCGGATTACCGGATAACAGCATCATGTCTATCTTGGAGGATAAATATCATACGGTTTGGGTGGGGACGAAGAACGGCTTATTGAATATCGTTCCGAATCGGGATACGGATAATAATTATACGTTCGATTGGAATAGCTATGATGAGAATGAGGGCGTTCAAGGACGTGTGTTTAATGTGAATAGCGCTTGTGGGCTGGAAACGGGTGAGTTGGCGTTTGGTGGGACAAACGGTCTTACCTTCGTTGATCCTGCCCGGATACGTTATAATAGCTATGCTCCACCGGCGGTGATAACCGGACTTATGGTGAATAATGTCCCGATAACGGCGAGAGAGGCGTATGACGGGCATGTGATTTTGGATAAAGATATCACCTGTACCAAGCAATTGAAACTGAATTATACGGAACGTAATTTCTCCTTTACCATCTCTTCTTGTTGTTATTTCCTTCCTTTGAAGAATAAATATGCTTTTAAGATGGAGGGCTTCGACTCGGAATGGACTACCGTAAGCGCCTTGGAACGTCGTATTACCTATACGAACTTGAACCCGGGAACTTACACTTTCAAGGTAAAGGCGATGAATAACGACCGGATTTGGAGCAAGGAGATCACGAGCTTGCAGATCACGATCCTGCCTCCGTTCTGGGCTACCGGATGGGCAATAGCGTTGTATATCATAGCTGGTATATTATTGGCGTATGGCGTGATACGTTTTATTTTCCGTATCCAGCAAAAGAAGTTGGAGGAGGAGCAAGAACGGGCTACTGTGCGTCAGCAGCATGAGGTGGACGAGATGAAGCTTCGTTTCTTTACGAACGTAAGCCATGAGTTCCGTACGCCGCTAACATTGATCATGACTCCTTTGGAGAAGTTGATGAAAACGGAGAAAGACATGGAATCCCAGCAAATATTGAAGTTGATCTATCGGAACGCCGACCGGTTGCTTAAATTGGTGAACCAGTTATTGGATTTCCGCAAGATCGATATGCAAGGGGATAGCTTGGTCTTGTCTACCGGCGATATTGTCCCGTTTGTGCGTGACGTGGCTTATTCCTTCAAGGAGCTTTCGGAGCAAAAGCGGATTCATTTCTCTTTTTCCTCGGTCTTCACGTCTCTCCCGATGAAGTTTGACACGGATAAGGTCTTCAAGATCGTCTCTAATCTACTGAGTAACGCTTTTAAGTTTACGCCGGAGGGAGGTACTATCTCGGTGACGCTTAGATTGCGGTTGGAGAAGGAGGGAGAGAACAAACTGGTTATCGAGGTGTCGGATAGCGGTATCGGTATTCCTGCGGATAAACAAGGAGCTATCTTCGATCGCTTTTATCAGGTGGCTTCCCCGGATAAGGGAAATCCCGTGGTAGGTACGGGTATCGGCCTGCACCTATGCCGGGAATTCGTGCGGATGCATCATGGGACGATAACCGTGAAAAGCGAGCCGGGAGCGGGTAGTACGTTTACGGTTACGCTGCCGGTGATCCCCTTGGACAACCAAGATATTATCTCGGCTCCGGAAGGAATTGCCGAAGGGGATATCTTGCCTCCGGTTGAGGAGCATCCGGAGATCGCTGATAAGGATGCGTCTCCGGCGGAAAGACCTACGTTGCTGGTCGTAGATGATAACACGGATTTCCGGGAATTTATGAAGTTAAGCTTGAGTGGCGTTTATTCGGTACTCACGGCGGCGGATGGAGAAGATGCGTGGAAACTCATTCCGGAGGAGCTGCCGGATATGGTGATCAGCGACGTGATGATGCCTATCACCGACGGTATTACTTTATGCCGCCGGATCAAGGGAGACATTCGGACTTCCCACATCCCGGTGATCCTGTTGACGGCTAAGTCCGCAAAAGATAGCCAACTGGTCGGTCTGGAAGCCGGTGCGGATGATTATATCAGCAAGCCATTCAATATGGAGATGCTTCTCTTGAAGGTGCGGCATTTGATCGAGATGAAGAAGAAGATGCAAAAGGCCTTTATGCAGTCCTCTACCATGGGCATCGCCTTGACGGAGGTACAAGCTAGCTCCATGGATGAGGAGTTGATGCGTAAGGCCATCGGCTATATCGAGGAGCAGATCGCCAATCCGGAGTTGTCCGTAGAACGGTTGAGCCGGGAGATGGGCATGAGTCGTGTGAACTTCTACAAGAAATGCCTTTCCATCACGGGTAAGACTCCGGTGGAGTTGATCCGTACGGTGCGCTTGAAGCGTGCGGCGCAGTTATTGGAGAAGAGCCAGATGCGGGTCAACGAGGTCGCGCTGGAGTGCGGTTTCAATGATGTGAAGCTATTCCGGAAGTATTTTAAGGATGAGTTCGGAAGGCTTCCCTCTGACTATCATAAATAAACTTTTTCTAAATAAATGCCACGTAATTACGGGATATAACAAAATATCCCCTTAAAATAAACATTCTTCCCCTACCTTTTTACGGTTCTCCCCGTAACCCAAAACATTTATGGCTTCCTGTCCGCCGCGAACCCTTTAATTTTGCCAACGAATGAAGAACCATTTTTCTTGTATGGAAAAACCTGTTCGGACTCATTGCTGATCGGAAATAATTAAAGAATCTATAGAATATGAAACAACACATCGCGGTATTCACGTTAGGGCTTTCCCTGCTGACTTCCTGCATGACTGATTCCGCTTACCGGAAGGTCGAGAATGGCTTGGTCGCCGATATCCGTTCCGGACAGGCGAAGGCTGTTAAATTGGAAGTAATCTCTGATGATATTATCCGGGTAATCGCCTCTCCGGATGGTAAGTTTTCCAACCAAGTGAACTTGATCAAGGACACGAAATCGTTGCCCGCCCCATCGTTTCAGATAACGACCTCGGGGGATACGATCATCGTAAGTACGCAAACCACACAGGCCCGTCTTTCACGGGAGACCGGAGAGGTTCGCTTTACCGACGCCAACGGACACACGATCCTTCGTGAGAAGACAAACGGAGGCAAGGAATTTACGCCGATCGAGGTGGAAGGAACCAAAGGCTATACCTTACGTCAGGTATTTGAGAGTGAGGACGAGGAAGGGCTTTACGGCCTAGGACAGCATCAGAGCGATGAGTTCAACTACAAAGGCAAGAACGAGGAGCTTTTCCAATATAACACGAAGGTGAGCGTGCCGTTTATCGTTTCCTCAAAAGGGTATGGTGTACTTTGGCATAACTATTCCTTGAGCCGTTTCGGCGACAAGCGTCCATACGCCGATTTGGGCGATGTCTTTGGCCTATACGGAAAAGACGGGAGGGCAGGGGCGTTGACCGCTACCTACTATACGGATAAGGCGAAGAATTCCGTTTTAATCCAGCGGGATGAAGATAAGGTAGATTATGAGAATCTGAAAACCATCAAGAACCTGCCGGCAGACTTCCCGAAGCCGAGCGCTTCCGCTACTTGGGAGGGCGAGATCGAGGCGAAAGAGACGGGTACTTATCATTTCAAACTACATTACGCCGGTTATACCAAGGTATTTGTGAATAACGAGGAGATCATCCCGGAACGTTGGCGTGCGGCATGGAACCCGAATGATTACAAGGCTACGGCCGATCTGGAAAAGGGCAAACGCTATCCGATCCGTATCGAATGGTTGCCGGATGGCGATGTCTCTTATATCGGCTTGAAGGTATTATCTCCGCTACCGGAGGAGGAGCGGGAGCGGTTGGCTTTCTGGTCGGAAATGGGGGATGATATCGATTACTACTTCATCAACGGAGAGTCTTCCATGGATAAGGTGATCAGCGGTTACCGCACGGTTACGGGCAAGAGCCAGATCATGCCGAAATGGGCGATGGGATTCTGGTTGAGCCGTGAGCGTTATAAGACGCAAGAGGAGCTATTGACCGCCTTGAACGAATACCGCCGGCGGCAGGTTCCCTTGGATGTGATCGTACAGGACTGGAGCTATTGGCCGGTAGATGCGTGGGGCAGCCATGAGTTTGATAAGGAACGCTTCCCGGACCCGAAAGGCATGATTCGGGAAATCCACGATAAGGATGCCCGTATCATGATCTCCGTATGGCCGAAGTTTTATTATACGACAGAGCATTATAAAGAGTTGGACGCGCTGGGTGCCATGTATCAGCAGGCGATTAAGGATAGTATCCGCGACTGGATTTATCCGGGTTATATCGGTTCTTTCTATGATGCGTACAACCCGGAAGCCCGCAAGCTTTTCTGGGAACAGATGAACGAGCATCTGTATTCCTTGGGCATTGACGCTTGGTGGATGGACGCTTCCGAGCCGAACGTACAGGATAATACGGACATCGAATACCGGAAGGCGCTTTGCGGACCGACTTATCTGGGCCCGTCCACGAAATACTTCAACGCGTATGCCTTGGAGAACGCCGAGGCGATCTACGACGGACAACGTAGCGTAAACCCGGATGACCGTGTATTCTTGTTGACCCGTTCCGGTTTCGCCGGCCAGCAACGTTACTCTACCGCTACATGGAGTGGTGATATCGGTACTCGCTGGGAGGATATGAAAGCGCAGATCAGCGCCGGCTTGAACTTCGCCATGTCCGGTATCCCTTACTGGACGATGGATATCGGTGGCTTCAGCGTGGAGAACCGTTATATGGCTGCTAAGGAAGGTAGCGAGGATTTGAGGGAATGGAGGGAGTTGAACAACCGTTGGTATCAGTTCGGAGCTTTCTGTCCGTTGTTCCGTAGCCACGGGCAATATCCTTGCCGCGAGATCTATAATATCGCTCCGGAAGGATCGCCTACGTACCAATCGATGAAGTATTATACCGAGTTGCGTTATCAATTGATGCCGTATATCTATAGCTTGGCCTCCAAGACGCATTTTGAGGATTATACGATCATGCGTGCCATGGTGATGGATTATTCGAACGATGAGAAGACTTACGATATAGACGATCAGTTTATGTTTGGTCCGGCCTTTATGGCATGCCCGGTGCATAAGTATAAGGCCCGTGAGCGCAAGGTATATTTCCCCTCTGGTGTCTGGTACGACTTCTATAGCGGCAAGTGTATACAAGGCGGGACGGCGATGGACGTAGATGCTCCTTACGAGCGTATGCCTTTGTTCGTGAGAGCCGGCTCTATCGTACCGACCGGAAAGGTAATCCAGTCTACGAAAGAGGAGCAGAAAGACTTAACCGTCTCTGTTTACGCCGGTGCCGACGGCTCCTTCACCTTATATGAGGATAATGGCGTGACCTACGATTACGAGAAAGGAAATTACGCTACTATCCCGTTTGTTTATGATGATGCGAGGCGAACGCTCACGATCGGCGCACGGGAGGGCGACTATCCGGGCATGATCCGCGAGCGTCAGATCACGGTACGTCTCATCACGCCGGAGAATCCCTCTGGCAAGGACGTGACAATATCTTACCAAGGTAAACCTCTAGTTGTAGAGATGGGGCACGCCCCGTCTCAACCCCTCTAAATGGTAACTTTAAATAATACCCATCAGTCTGTGCAGAGACGGGGCACGCCCCGTCTCTACAACTGGGTAGTATCAATTAAACTATATAATCACTAATGATACCACTGATGAATCGGCCACTTGCGTGGCTTCTGGGCCTATTGCTCACCGCCTGTTCCCCCGCTGGGGAGCAGGTGCGTGAACGTAGCTCATGGAATGACGATTGGAAGTTTGCCTTGTCGGATAGCGTTCAGGATTATTCATCCCCGGACAGCGATGATTCCACTTGGCGTATCTTATCCTTACCGCATGATTGGAGTATCGAGGGGGATTTCTCCCTCGACAACCCGTCTACCCCGGGTGGCGGTGCGCTACCGGGCGGGATTGGTTGGTACCGAAAGACATTTACCCTGCCGGAGACGGATCGGGATAAGGTTATCTATGTGGATTTCGACGGGGTCTACCGGAATAGCGAGGTCTGGATCAATGGTCATTCGCTGGGATTCCGCCCGAATGGTTATGTATCGTTTCGTTATGACTTGACGCCTTATTTGAGGTATGGAAGCCAACCGAACGTGATCGCCGTGAAGGCGGATAATAGCGAGCAACCGAACTCCCGCTGGTATTCCGGCTCCGGTATCTACCGTAACGTATGGTTAGTAAAGGTGAATCCGGTGCATGTGGACAACTGGGGCACTTTCGTGCATGATATGAAGATCTCATCGGAGGAGGCCACATTCGCCTTGGAGGTGAGAATAAGGAATAGCTCGGAGGCGGATAGGGAGGCCGAAGTCTCTACCTCTATTTACGATGACCGTAATAAAGTTGTTACGGCATCCGTAACAACTCTGTTACGGGTACCGTATACGCCCTGTTACGACACCCGTATGCGGGAGGCATCTGTCGATCATCAGTTCTCGATCCCAAATCCCAAGCTTTGGAGTCCCGATTCTCCCTCGCTCTACACGGCCGTCACGGAAGTGAAAGTGGCCGGCAAGGTGGTAGACCGTTATGAGACGGTATTCGGATTGCGTACGTTCCGTTGGGATTCCGCTACCGGCTTTTATTTGAATGATAAGCCTTTGAAGATAAAAGGGGTTTGCCTGCATCATGACTTAGGCTGTCTGGGTGCCGCCGTGAATACACGGGCTATCGAGCGCCAGCTGCGGATCATGAAGGAGATGGGAGCGAACGCGATCCGTACCAGCCATAACGCCCCGGCACCCGAGTTGCTGGATCTTTGCGATCGTATGGGGCTTCTGGTACAGGATGAGTCTTTCGATATGTGGGAACGCCGTAAGTCCCCGTACGATTACGCCCGGTATTTCGCGGAGTGGCACGAGCGGGATTTGACGGACGAGATCTTGCGTGACCGGAATCACGCCTCTGTTTTCATGTGGAGTATAGGCAATGAGGTGCTTGAGCAATGGAGCCATGCCGACGCTACCGAGCTGGATCTGCAAGCGGCGAACCTGATCTTGAATGCCGGCCATGCCATCGATCCCGCTTTGCTGAAGGATACGACCCTTAGCCGTCAATCCTTGATCACCCGTCATTTGGCGGGTATCGTGAAACGTCTGGATACCTCCCGGGTCGTTACCGCCGGCTGTAACGAGGTAAACCCAGCGAATCATCTGTTTCGCTCGGATGCCTTGGACGTGCTGGGCTTCAACTACCATGAGCGATATTTCGAGCCGTTTCTCCGGAATTTCCCCGGAAAGAAACTGATCGTGAGCGAATCTACCTCGGCCTTGATGACCCGTGGCTATTATGAGATGCCGTCCGATCATATTTATATCCGTCCGGAATCGTGGGACAAGCCTTTCGAGGCTCCCGAGCATGTTTGCTCCTCTTATGATAATTGCCATGTACCTTGGGGCTCTACGCACGAGAAGACTTGGCATCTGGTGAAGACGCTTCCGCATGTATCCGGCCTGTTCGTCTGGACGGGTTTCGATTACTTGGGAGAGCCTACCCCCTATTGGTGGCCCAGCCGGAGCAGCTTCTTCGGTATCGTGGATCTGGCGGGTTTCCCGAAAGATGTATATTATATGTATAAAAGCGAGTGGACGGATGAACCCGTATTGCACATTTTCCCGCATTGGAACTGGAAGGTAGGCGAACCGGTGGATATCTGGGCCTATTATAACAATGCCGATGAGGTAGAACTATACCTAAATGGAAAGAGCCTAGGCGTACAACAAAAAACGGACAGTACCTATCATGTCTCTTGGCGTGTGCCTTTCACGCCCGGAACCTTGAGAGCCGTCTCCCGCTTAGGGGGTAAGGAGGTCTTGGTGAAAGAGATCCATACGGCAGGAGAGCCGGCCCGTTTGGTCTTGACACCGGATCGTAGCGTCATCCAAGCGGATGGCTCGGACCTATCGTTTGTAACCGTAGATGTATGCGATATCGATGGTAACCGGGTTCCCGACGCTACTCCATTGATCCGTTTCTTCGTGGAGGGCCCGGGTGAGATCGCCGGAACGGATAACGGAGATCCGAACGATCCGAACAGCCTCCGTAAACCGAAACGGCAAGCCTACTACGGAAAAGCCTTGGTCGTGATCCGGAACAAGGGCGGACAAGGCGACATCCACTTAAAAGCCATAGCCGAGGACTTACCCGAGGCGACGGTAACGATTCAAGCGCAATAATAAACCTATAAATAAAGAGGAAATGAAAAAGATAATAGGCGTGATCGCTTGCGGGCTATTCTTGAACGCGGCTGCCGCGAGCTCGCAGGTCACGGATAAAGAGAAGGTACAAATGGAGAAACGTATCGAGAAACTGATTAAGAAGATGACCTTGGAGGAAAAGGTCGGGTTGTTGCATGGTAACTCAAAATTCTATGTTGCCGGAGTAGAGCGTCTGGGGATTCCCGAGTGGAGCTTGAGCGACGGGCCTCACGGGGTACGTGCGGAGATCAATCGCCACGATTGGGCGTATGCGGGTTGGACAAATGATTCCGCCTCTTATTTCCCGACCGGCACGGCTTTCGCCGCCGCTTGGAACCCGGAGTTGGCTTATCGCCGGGGCGAGGTGCTGGGCGAGGAGGCTCGTTGGCGTAAGAAGGACGTATTGTTGGGCCCGGGCGTGAATATCATTCGCTCCCCGCTTTGTGGCCGTAACTTCGAGTATATGAGCGAGGACCCTTATATGAACTCCGTATTGGCGGTCGCTTATATCAAAGGCTTGCAGAGCCGTGACGTAGCTTGTAGCGTAAAGCATTTCGCCGTGAATAACCAAGAGACAAACCGTACGACTGTCGATGTGGAATGTAGCGAGCGTGCCTTGCGTGAGATTTATTTACCCGCTTTCAAGGCGGCCGTACAGGAGGGAGGCGCCTTGACGGTAATGGCCGCTTATAATAAATTCCGTGGGGAGTTCTGCGCGGAGAATAACTACTTGGTTTGCAAGATCCTTCGGAATGAATGGGGATTCGATGGCGTATATGTAACCGACTGGGGAGCCGCCCATAGCACGATTCCTTCTATGGAGGCAGGCTTGGATCTGGAGATGGGCACGCTGATCGATAAATATGAGGATTGGTATTATGCCAACCCCTTGATCGAGGCTGTTAAGTCTGGTAAGATTCCTATGAGCTTGGTGGACGAGAAGGTGGGCGATGTCTTACGTGTGATGATCAAGACGAATGTCTTGGACCCGAAAAAGCGTTTCGGCCCGGGCTCCATGAATACGAAAGAGCATCAGCAAGCCACTTACGACGCGGCTGCCGAAGCCATTGTCTTATTGAAGAACCAGAATAATCTTCTCCCGTTGGATTTCTCCTCGATCAAGAGTCTGGCGGTAATTGGCGATAACGCTACCCGCAAACATTCCAATGGTGGCTTGAGTTCCGAGATCAAGGCGGTTTACGAGGTAACTCCATTAGAGGCGCTTCGTGCGAAATGGGGCGATAAGGTGGATATCCGTTTTGCCCAAGGTTATGAGAAGCTATCTACTTTCGTGGAGGGAAGCAATAATGGGCAAAGCTCTGGTACTTTCTCTTCCAAGACACAGGAAAGCGACGCGTTATTGAAAGAGGCGGTAGAGGTTGCCCGTACGAGTGACGTGGCCCTTTTGGTTTGTGGTTTGAACCATGATTATGATACCGAGTCGTTCGACCGTCTGAATATGGATATCCCATACGGGCAGGTTGAGTTGATTCAAGAGGTGGTAAAGGCGAATCCTCGTACGATCGTGGTCATGATCGCCGGATCGCCGTTGAATATGGCCGCCGTGGATATTTGTTCCCCGGCTATCGTTTGGGCTTGGTTCAACGGTATGGAAGGAGGAAATGCCTTGGTAGACGTATTATCCGGCAAGGTGAATCCGAGCGGAAAGATGCCGTTCACCACTCCCGTGAGCTTGGATCAATCTCCGGCGCATGCGTTGGGCAACTTCCCCGGCAGGGATCTGAAAGTGAATTATGAGGAAGATATCTTGGTAGGTTACCGCTGGTTCGATACGAAGGGGCTTCCGGTCGTTTATCCGTTCGGTTACGGCTTATCCTATACGACATTCAACTATTCCAATCTGAATACGGATAAAAAGACGTATGATCAAGCGGACACGATCCAAGCGACTTTCACCCTAACCAATACTGGAGACCGTGAAGGAGCTGAGGTGGCCCAATTGTATGTAAGCGATCCGGTTTGCTCCGTGATGCGTCCGGTCAAGGAGTTAAAAGGCTTCAAGAAGGTATTCCTTAAACCCGGTGAGAGTCGGCGAATCACCTTGGACATCCCCGTATCCTCTTTAGCTTTCTATAGTGAGGCACAAAGCCAATTCGTCGTAGAACCCGGCGAGTTCATCCTCCAACTAGGAGCCTCCACCTCAGATATCAAGCAGAAGATCAGCATCGACGTGAAATAACTACCCAGTTGTAGAGACGGGGCGTGCCCCGTCTCTACAAATAGATATTGAAAAATAACCGCTAGGACATTTTTCGTTACATTTCCTTGAACAAGAGCGCATCTATAGAGTTATATCCATATAATAACAATATAATTAAAGATGTGCTATGAACTCTCTACAAAATCCATTGAACGCTAACTATCCGCAAGATGTTACCCAAAAACCGGGCGAGAATGCGGTTTTCATTGTCTATGCTCTAAAAGATCTCCCCGACACGATTGATAAGGTAAAGGACGTGTGCGCTAATTTCTCCGCTTTGATACGTAGTATGCGCAATCGCTATCCTGATATGCAATTCAGTTGTACGATAGGATTCGGGGCGGATGCTTGGAAACGCTTCTTTCCGGAGCAAGGAAACCCCAAAGAATTGCAACCGTTTGAAGAGATCAAAGGAGTTAAGCTTACGGCTGTTTCTACCCCCGGGGATTTACTATTCCACATCCGCTGTAAGCAGATGGGACTGTGCTTTGAGTTCGCCTCCATTATAGACCAGAAACTGCGAGGTGTCGTGGAATCGATCGATGAGACCCACGGTTTTCGGTATAGAGACGGTAAGGCGATTATCGGTTTCGTGGACGGTACGGAGAATCCTGCCGTGGATGAAGACCCCTATCGTTTCGCGGTAATAGGCGATGAGGACCCCGAGTTTATGGGCGGAAGTTATGTATTTGTGCAAAAATACATTCATGATATGGTGGCATGGAATGCGCTTCCAGTGGAAGAGCAAGAGAAAGTCATCGGTCGCCGTAAATTCAACGATGTTGAGCTATCAGATGAGGAAAAACCGAAGAACGCTCATAACGCCGTGACGAACATCGGAGACGATCTGAAAATAGTCCGTGCTAACATGCCATTCGCCCATACTTCCAAAGGTGAGTACGGTACCTATTTTATCGCCTATGCCAGCACGTTCAGCACCACCCGACGAATGCTGGAGAATATGTTCGTCGGTGATCCCGTAGGCAATACGGATCGTCTGCTGGACTTCAGCACGCCGATAACGGGAACTCTTTTCTTCGTTCCGTCGTATGAGTTGCTTGATAAGTTAGGGGAATAATTATTTATCCATCCTTAACTATCTAGTTAACAGACTTCCGCAGTGCCAATCATTTTCCATATCGTGGCACGTCAGTGCCATCAGCGTGGCATAGTTGTGCTTTCCTTATGGCAATGGTGTGCCACTAGGATGGCACAGTCGTGCCATCATGATGTGCTTATCTTTTAATGAAAGGCTTGTTGACTGATAAGGTTGGAGTTACGGATAACAGAAGTAAACCGCCTATTATCAATACTTCAAATATCCATAGCGGTTATATAGTGTTGGGAGTGTAGACGCGTGTTGTATGTCGTTTGCGGATTTCAACCCGGATTTATGAAGTTAACTTACTTGGTCATTTAAGTTAGCTTACTTTGCCAATGAAGTTAACTTACTTTGCCGTTGAAGCTAACTTACTTTGAAATGTTAGTTAACTGGTAACTTTCTACCTAAAAAAGCCATTTGGCAATGTACCTAATCTTTTTTGCGCTATAAAAGTGTTTTGTAAGGTCATTCCATAAACTTTAGGGTAGTAGTCTTCGTACTGTTTGATGGATTGCCATCTTGATTTTTTCCTTAATAATCAATTATAATTAAAGAATATATCATATATTTGCCTAGCTAGTAATTAAGACAGAAAAGCAAAAGGTAAAAGCGTAGGTTTTTATCTACTTATTCTTTCTTTGTTGGTAGTAAAACAATGATAAAATAGAAAACGTATGGATTATTATAGGCTAAAATATTTTTAATACGTATATTTGCGACAATAAAAGGCTTTTAAGTTAGAAGCCTATATGTGTTGCGTGTGATATTTGTGCGATGTGATAAAATCCGCTAAATTTTTCAACATTTGAGAAGCACAAAGAAGGCCCCGCAACCCTTTACCGAATATACGTGTTATCTATGCTGTTAAAGTATGGATAAGATTACTGTATATAGATAAAGGGGGCGTGCGGCTGACTTTACTCAAATGTGGGTCTTAGCGGAACCTTTGTCACGTAATGTTCAGCCAATCGCCCTTTCTTTATTTTATAATGAAAGGCCAGCTCTTCAATATAACGCCAAATAACGCCCTTTTTAAAGATAAATAGTATAAGTTTTACTTTAATCAAATAGTTATGCCTGAGTTTATTACTATTGAAGAAGCAGCTCGTATCACCGGCTTTCCATCTCAAGAAATCCAGCAATGGGCGATATCTAAAAAAATAACATCTTACGTCGTGAAGCAAGGTGTTCGCCTAGTCGATCTGACCAATTTGCGTGAATTCATTTCCCATATCGAGCGTATGGGAATACAAAAGCTATACCTGCAACTTATCATCCAAGACAAGGAAGAAGAGATAAACGAGATCATCTCCCAATTCGATGATTACCTTTTCTGCCTGCGATCCCTTAAAAACATCTCTCCCCTACTTAAACTCATTATCGCCGAACTATCAACATTCATACACGACAAGAAAGACCGACTTATCTTTACGGAAATAACTTCCGGAGCCAAGATAGAAGACGTAGCCAAACGTTGTGGTATATCCTACGACGGAATCTGTCGCCGATATAAGGTCATATCGCTCCGCTTGCAAGAAAACATGGGCTTCCTGACCGAATACAAGAAAACAATCACGAACCAAGACCTTGAGATAGAACGTCTGTGGATAGAGAACAGGAACATGGAATACGAATTGAGAAGATTATATAAAAAGGCGCTCCAAAACGGTCTATGTATCGAATCTCCCCGATCACTTATCCCCGTTCCCTTAAATGCCGCGAAACGGATATGCCAACCCATTACCCGTCTCACCTTAGCGCCCTATATCCGTAAATGCCTTACAACCTTGAAAATAGAAACCATAGAAGATATTCTACGTTACGCCCTCAAAAACGGACTCGACTCTTTATTAGACCTTCCCGGCTTTGGCGCTCTTGGTTTGGCCCAACTGAAATTCCAACTCGAAAAGCATAAGATAATCGATAAAACCGGACATTCCGACCTTTATCAATATATCATTTGCGAAGCGGATAATTAGTGAGGACATTCTTTGTCCTCAAGTAGAATTTAACTAGATTTCAAGGATACTCATACTGTATTTACATTTTTTTGTATATTTGCGATATGTAATGATGCTTGTTTATATTTGGATATTTATTAGTAACCTTGTACTTGGTTCTGATGAGACCATGTCTTGTTTATAATATAAATATCTAAATAACAACCATCTAGTTCGTTTTTTCTTTAGTTCTCCACTGCCATCGGTAATTTTACTATTTAGTTATCCGCTGATTATCTTTATCTTATCATTCATATCATCTACACTAACCGACATAGTTTCATCAGAACTCATGTATATGAAAACTGCAAATATGCAGAAAGGAGATAAGATTTGTATGGCGTGGATATGTAATATATATGTAATATGAAAGTGGATGGACATTTGCTTATAGATCTGAAGAATGGAGATGAAAAGGCTTTTGAGACTCTATTCTGGAAATATAATGAGCATGTATATCATTTTATTTACTCATTACTATATGAAAAATCTATGGCAGAGGACTTGACCCAAAACGTTTTTCTTAAGATTTGGGAGAAGCATGAGACGATAGATGTGGAGCAAAACTTTGACGCCTATCTATTCACCATCGCCCGTAACTTAGTTTATAAAGAGACAGAGAATCGGCTACTCTCCGAGAAACTGACGGAAAGCCTACAACGACAGCTATCAGATGTTGATTCGCTTATGGAAGAGCGAATTGATGCGGAGTCTTTACGGGAATATATTAATAGCTTGATAGAAGAATTGCCGTTGTCCCGTCGGGAGATATTTCGTTTGAGCCGTCATGAGCATTTATCCTATAAAGAAATAGCGGAACGCCTCTCTATCTCTGAAAAGACTGTGGAGACACAGTTGAGTAGGGCTTTGCGTTTTTTGCGAGATCGACTTTCTTCTGATGGCTTTCTTTGCCTTATAACACTCTTTTTATAGTTAATAAGCATTAAATATCTTGTGGTTTGTAGGGGTAGATAGTTTTATCGGATATACGTATGTATATGATTGGAGTGGAAAATGTATTTGTCGATTGATTACGGATATAAGACTATTCAATATTTGCGTGACAAACGATGATAAAGAACTAATAGCCTTGGGCTGGGATGATGATTATCATCTGTATTGTTTTGATCAGTCAAAGGTTATGTCGGTTTGGTAGTGAAAAACATTTACTCTATTGAAAATCCTTTTCGTAACCGTACATGCGGAAAGGAACATCGACCGTTTACTTATGAAGGCGGAAAATAAGTATGATATTAATTTGTGTTAAATCATGGATCTCTCGATTTTTTTGTGTAAGGGTAAAGCTCTTCTTCGGGATATACTTATTACACGATGAGAAAAACGTATACACATATCGAATTATTGGATCGCTTTATGAGTGGTAAGACTTCACCGGAAGAAGAGCGAACTCTTTTGGCGTGGTTTAGCGATTCCGATCATAAGGAAGAGATCATGGCTTTTTATATGTCTAGATGGGAAGAATCTTCCGGGAAAAAGCTTCCTCCTAAGCTACAAGGACAGATGTTCTGTGAGATTAAAAAGCGGATAAGACAAGAGAAGAAAACTTTGGAGATAAAGAAGAAACCGCATACCTTATGGAAGTGGCTTTCTTATGCGGCGGTGGCATTCGTATGTATAAGCCTTGGAATTGGTTCACATTGGTATTATATGAGACAGGTTCCATTATCCGATCCATTGGATTATGTGGTGTCAGCAGATAATGGGCAACGTGCTAGCGTGGTTCTGCCTGATGGGACGAAAGTATGGTTAAATTCGCATACTAAACTTAATTATAAGAGTGATTATGGCGTGAAAGAAAGATCAGTTTCTTTATCTGGTGAGGCTTATTTTGAAGTTTCGAAAGATACATTGCGCCGTTTCTTGGTAAATGCGGGGGATATGGAAGTCGAGGCGCTAGGCACAGCTTTTAATGTGAAGGCGTATGAGGAAGATGACGAGGTGGTTACGACCTTGTTTGAAGGCAGTGTACGAACAGTGGTTGGAAAAGAGTTTGTGATTCTGTCTCCGGATGAGAGTGCGGTTTTTAATAAGTCTAGTCATATATTATCTGTTAATCACCCGACAAATGCTTCTTATGCCCGTCTTTGGCGTACGAATGAACTGGCCTTCTCTGGCGAGTCGTTGGAGGAGATCGCGGTATTGTTGAATCGAATGTATAATGTTGAAGTTCGTTTTTTGTCCAATAAGATTAAAGGCTACAGTTTCTCGGGGGTGATCCGGAATAATAGTCTGGATAATGTATTTGAAATAATAAGCCTTACGGCTCCGATTACGTATGTGTCGGTAGGTGATACTATTTATTTAAATGAGAAATAGAAAGTTGAGTGTTAACCTAATAAAGAAGAAGCCTATGAGATGAGCTAGATGATTGTAGTAAAAAAAGAAGAAAGGCAAGGCCCTTCTTCCTCTTAAGCAAAATCACTTGTATATAATATCTTCAAGGAAATAACTAGCCGGTTATAAATAAGATAGAATATGTAAATGATTTGCTTGTAAAGTTACCTGTTTAAAATCTATGTATTATTAAAAAACTTTTAAAAATGAGTAATTTCAAGCACTCTTTTTTCCGGACACTTTTGTATGCCCAGTTATTGTCGGGCTTTTCCGGAGTTGCGATTGCCGCCCAGATATCGTTGTCGGTAAAGGATAGACCGATGCGGGAGGTTATTAAAGAATTAGAGGAAACGACTGAATATCGTTTTTTCTATAATGATGGGATCAAAGGTCTGAATTCTCCGATCTCTGTTGACGTGGAAGATGCGGATATTAATGCTGTAATGGATGCGATAGCAAAGCAAGCGAATGTGGCTTATGTATTGAAATCGGGTCATCAGATCGTTTTATCATCGGTAAAAACTGTTCAGCAACAAGGTAATAAGAAAGTTACCGGTACGATTACAGACCCGAAAGGGGAACCAATCATCGGGGCGAATGTGGTCGTGAAAGGATCTACCAATGGTACCATCACGGATATAGATGGCCATTTCTCTATTGAGGTAACTCCGAATGCGATACTTCAGGTTTCTTATATTGGTTATGTGGCTCAAGATGTTCCGGTAGGCAATAAAGATAATTTGGTTATATCTATTCATGAGGACACGCAGAAGCTGGATGAGGTAGTCGTGGTGGGTTATGGTTCCCAGAAAAAAGTGAATTTGACCGGTGCGGTAGAGCAAGTGACTAGTGATGTATTCGAGGGGCGTCCTACGGCTAACGCTACTCAGATGCTAGAAGGGGTTGTCCCGAACTTGAATATTTCCTTGTCTGATGGTAAACCGGGGCGTACGGCGGATTTTAACGTACGTGGCGCCGGTTCTATCAATGGGGGTAGTGCTTTGGTGTTGATTGATGGTGTGGAAGGAGACCCTTCTATGTTAAATCCGAATGATATTGAGAGTATTTCCGTATTGAAGGATGCTGCCGCTTCCGCTATTTATGGCGCACGTGCTCCATTTGGCGTGGTTTTGATCACGACGAAGAACGCTACGGAAGGTAAGCCGAAGGTGACATGGTCTTCTAGCTATTCATTACAATCACCACAGAATGTGCCGGATGTAGTTTCCGATGGTTATATTTGGGCAAAGCATTTTTATGACGCTTATTTTAATTACAATCAAGCGAATCCTTCCGGTATCAACAAGACACAGCAATTTTCCGTGGCTTGGCTGGATGAGTATAAGCGCCGTCATGAGACGGGCGATTTCGGGACGGTGATCTCTGATGGCTCTATCGGTACAAAAGGCCGTTATGTGTATTATCCGGAAGGAACCGACTATTATGATCTGATGTATAAGAAGAGTGTCTTTGCGCAGAATCAAAATCTTTCCATCTCGGGTTCCGACGGGAAGTTTGATTATTATTTGTCAGGACGTTTCTATAGTTACGATGGACTTTTCGATAGCGATGAGCAAACGGATAAGTTCAAGACCTATAACATGCGTTTCAAGGGAGGTTATCAGTTAACTCCTTGGTTGAAGATCAACAATAACTTTGAGTTTTCCCATAATAAATACTACAATCCGATTACCTATTCGGAAGGATCTGGTGTGGTATGGAGAAATATCGCAGACGAGGGACACCCGTCATCGCCACTGTTCAACCCTGATGGTACGATGACTTATTCTGCCGTCTATACCGTAGGCGATTTGCTTTATGGACGTAGCGGTATTACGACAAAGAACTCCAACTTAAAGAATACTACGACATTCAATGCTAAGTTCTTGGGTGACCGTTTGCGTGTGAATGGTGATTTCACGTATCAACAGAAGACGCAAGAGAAGACCAAGAAACAAGTACGTTCACCGTATGCACGGTCGGTTGATGCAGATGGGGAAAGCCAGATCGAACATATTACGGGTACCTATTCCAATTTGGCAGAGACAACTGATCATACGAACTATCTAGCAACGAACCTTTTCGCAGAGTTTGAGGAAACTTTTGCCGAGAAACATTATTTCAAGGCCATGGCTGGATGGAATTACGAAAAATCTACTTTCAAACGCATCTATGCTTATAATGATGACTTGTTGACGGACGACGTGGACAACATGAATTTGGTGATGGGTACTGATAACCGGAGTATTACCTCACAATGGAAGGCTTATCAGTTTGGCGGCGCTTTCTTCCGTTTGAATTATGCCTTTGATGATCGTTATCTGTTGGAGGTAAACGGACGTTACGATGGTTCCTCCCGCTTCCCGAGTGATGAGCGTTGGGCTTTCTTCCCCTCGGCTTCCGTGGGTTGGCGAATCTCGCAAGAACCTTGGTGGAATGTTAAGTCCGAACATATCTCTAACGCTAAGGTCCGGTTTTCTTGGGGCTCTTTGGGCAATGCGGCCGGATTGAGTAATTATCAGTATATCCAGACATTGGGTATCAGCAAGTCTGATTATATTCTTGACGGTTTGCGGCAGAATTATATGTCATCTCCGGCGGCTCTTCCCGGCAACTTGACGTGGGAAACCGCTACGACGTATGATATAGGAGCGGATTTAGGATTCTTTGATAATCGTTTGACCGTAAGTGGAGATTATTATATCCGTAAAACAACTGATATGATCGTGAATGGTCCGACCGTGCCGGATGTGTTCGGTGCTTCTTCTCCGAAAGGTAATTATGCGGATATGTCTACTTATGGCTATGAGTTGTCTTTGGAATGGAGAGATGGATTTGATTTAGCTGGTAAGCGATTTAATTATAGCATCAAGGGTACATTGGCAGATTACTATTCAGTGATCGATAGGTTTAATAATGCGAATAAGTCATTGAGCGAGTATGCGAATCAATCACTCGACAAGAATTATTATGAGGGGATGCGTATCGGTGAGATTTGGGGATTTGTATCCAATGGTTTGTGGCAGGACCAAGCCAGTATCGATGCGGCTGAGGCTGCCGCGAAAGCTGCGGGACAATCCTATTATAATCCGCTCATGCAAACATCGAAAACCTATAAGTTGTATCCGGGTGATATTAAGTTTGAAGACTTAAATGGCAACGGTTATATTGATCGTGGACAGAATACGGTAGATGATCCGGGCGACCGTAAGATCATCGGTAACGAGGAGCCTCGTTATATTTATAGCTTTACGCTTTCTGCCGATTGGAACAATATCTGGGTGAGTGCTTTCTTCCAAGGCACCTAAAATCAAATGATAGTCCAAAGGAGCTCCAAGATTCAAGATCACAATAATCATCGCAATTCCTAAAATCGGGTTGAATCCCTGCATAATCTGCTCCAGTCTCTCCTCTGTAACCATATTGGAAAATGCCGCTGAAAAAGCCATTCCCATCAACATAAAGTTCAAAACCGGGCTTGGCATCACGAAATGGTTAAACACAAATCCAACAGCCGATGTCACTAAAATCATCCCGATTAAGGTAGCCATCGTTGCAAATGCATTCTATTCTCTTTTCAATAGCATTCCTGCAAAAAATCCTGTCACCGCTCCTATTATTAACGGAAGGATCACAACCAAGGCAATCATATACGTCGGAAGTTCACCTGACGACAAATTCCCCGCAACGATTGCAATTGTCGTAAAGAACACAATACATCCTACAATATCATCCAGCGCAGCCATCGGAATCAGTGTTCCGGTAACCGGTCCTTTTGTGTTAAACTCTCTGACGATCGATAATGCCGGCGCCGGCGCAGTCGCCAACGCGATTCCTCCAAAAATAAACGCCAGATAGACCAGAATATCCGATAAATAGAATACCACGCCGAATACCAACGAGACAACAAAAAATGTTCCCAGTGACTGCGTAAGTGTTGTGATGACAATCGATTTTCCGGAACGTTTGATTTTGTTCCAGACATCGCGTCATGAAGGCGGACGTCGATCTGGTAGCCGGAGGCGGAACAGTGGAAGTG
>OGXU01000589.1_pt1 | contig 21358 bp, 15 predicted proteins | sample 1576381 | NCBI WGS metagenome assembly OGXU01 (sample SAMEA3541544, study PRJEB24748) | human gut metagenome | biome: human gut; feature: human-associated habitat; material: faeces | place: China | collected 2012 | reverse complement strand
TACATATCCGTTTTGGATGCGTAACCCGCCATTTCCGATCAGGACTTCGAAAATATCTCCTGTGAATACCGCGTAGTTGCTCGATCCTTTCACAACGGCTACTCCGTTGGGAGCGATCAGGTTCTTGCGGATGTCAGTCACGAAAGAAAAAGTAATCGCTTCGACAGTGGTGGATGACGTACTTCCGAGTTCTCCGGAAGAGGATGCTTCCACGGTTACTTTTATGTAGTAGTATGCCGGGGTCGTAAAACGATAACTAATGTTCTTGTTGATCTGTATCGATCCCGTGCCGGCATCTGCGGAAGATTGCCGGAATATCGTGTCGGTAGTATCGGCTGTCTGGTTAATAATTTCGATCTTCACGCTTCCTCTGCCTCGGATCGTCCCCTTGACTTGTGCCGACATCTGCACCTCCGCGCCGCATTTGAATTGACTTGAGTTTCTGGAATCCGAGGCGAAAGGCTTCGTTTGAGAGGTTATGACCGCTATACTTTCCGTCGTTTGGCTCGACGGGACTTCGGAAGAACCCAAAACCTGGCTTACGCTGTTTATATTGTTAGTAGTGAGTATGATCTTGTTTCCGCTTGCGGTCGCATCGCTCACTTCTACGGAATCGTTTTTGACCTGCATGATTCCGATAGTTCCTTTGGCGGCGTGTATATCTCCGTCGGCGCGTACTCTGAACACGGCTTTTTTCCGGTTCGTATAGTCGGCTCCCGACCAGAAGGGCACATCATCTTCCTGCAAGCCACTCACTCCGGCCGTCACTTCTCCATCAGCATTTTTCAGCAACATCACATTGGTCATTATCAGACCGCCTTTCACCTCGGTACTTCCGTCTTCCATAGCCTTCTTGAGGTACTCTGTCGATTTGATGGATTCGTCTATCGCGTCGTCGATCAAGTCCGACATGTTGCTGCTTATTTCATAATAATCGGAGAATACTTTTCTGAACTCGGTGCCGGTTATCTCGGATGTCGTACTCATATCGGCCAGCAGGGGCGTGAGATAATCTTCGAGTGCCTGGAAATAGACCGTAAATGAATCCGTGGGGACATCATACTTTTCGGCATTCGCCATGATACTCCAGTATTCGCCTTGAATCCGCACCCATTCATTAGCCACCTGCTGTTTGTCGGATGGCGTCAGGCTCGAATCCGAGGCAATGTAGTCCACATCCAACTTCACCTGTTCGATCTGCGCCTGCACATCCTCTTCGGCCGTGATATACCCCGTGGGGGCCTTGTTGCCTTCCGTAAGCTGAATGTCGTAGAGATACATGGAAACACCTTTGCCGACATACATGTATATCTTCTGTACCACACGCGAAGCATCGATGGTATGGACCACTTCATATACTCCTTCCGTTCCCGCCGGAGGAGCGGAAAGCACTTCTTTGGTGCCGTCTTCGTATGCGATACGGAACGTAATTTCGGCACCCTGCTTGATTCGGGCTTTGAAGACGTACGGAGTATTCGGCTTGTATTTTATCTGGCCGTCGAAACAGTCGGGGACCGTCGAAACCTGGGAGGCGTTAGTTGCGGCAAGCCCGGCTTGTATAAGTTTGCTCCAATTGACATACAAATATGCTCCGTCCGCGTCCGCCCCCGAAGTTACGACATCCGTAACGCCCTCTTTGACACTGTTCCATTCCCGGATAAATTGTTTAGCGATATAGTTGCGGGCGCCGAACTTTACATCTTCTTCCGCAACCAAGTATCCTGCCGGCGCCTTGTTACCTTCGGTGAGCTGAACGTCATATAGGTAGATCGGGTTCCAGGCAACCACATAGAGAACTATTTTCTGCAAGGACTTCCCGGCTTGGGTCGTATAGACCGCTTCATACAGCTCGGATGCGGTCGGCGAAGGCGGCGCCGACATGTATTGATAGGAGCTGTCGTCATAAACCGCACAGAATACCACGCCACGGGCACTGTTGGGTTGCTTGATACGGGCCTTGAAGACATAGGACATGCCGGCCTTGTAAGCGATCTTACCCCCGAAACAATCCTCCCAAGTTGCGATGGCACTCGTAGAGGGTGTAGCCACGCCTGCATTGCTCGCTTTGTTGGCATCGATCCTCATGTATGCTCCATCCGTGTCCGTACCGGTCGTTACCACGTCCGAAACACCCTCTTTGGCGCTGTTCCACGCATAGAGGAATTGTCGGGCGATATAGTTGCGGGCGCCGACTTGCAGGTTGTCCACCGCTTCGTCAGCCTGCTTCTGTGCCACGAGGTTAGAGAAGCGGCTCACCTCGGCGTAGTAATCGGCGAATTTCTGGTTGAAGGTGTCGGGGACGATCGTCGTGTCGGTGTCCGAGGTCAGGCCGATGCTGCTCAGGTAGGCTGCGAGAGCATCGTAAGCTCCTTTCAAAGCCGTTATCGATACCCCGAAGGATGTTGCATCCGTCTGGTATTTGGCATACTCTTTCTGTATCTGCGACCATTGCTGTCGCACGGCGGGTTTTTCCTCTTTCGATAACGTACCGTCTGAAGACATGGCTGCCAGTCGTTCTTTGGCTTCGTTGGCTACCGTATCATCGGTGTATTTGGATGCTTTGTCCCAATCCGAGCTTTCGAAATTGCCCGTTGCACGGGATTCGATACAGCGCATGATGTCGCCACCTTCGCCCTGCGTCCAGATGTCACCCACATCGTAGGGTGTAGTCGGTGTTACGACGAATACACGACGTTTGGCATCGGCCGTGTCCTGCGCCCGCGCCGCCTCTTGCAGGGCCTTTACCGCATCGCTGTCGGCGATCGGCGTCCATTTATAGGTTCCGTCCTCTTCTTTTACCCACCGCCACGATTTGCCCGCATCGGGGTTCGTCGTCTCGTCGCTCGATATGGTGAAGTGAATCTGCGGGTATTCCGCCGGAGTGATTTTGGCATTATCGGTTTTGCGGATGACAAAAGCTATGTAGGGATTGTCGCTTCCGACGGTATAGCTCTGGCTCCATACGTAACTTGCTATAACCGCTCCGGATGACGCTATCGGATTGTAACCCATCGTATAGCCTTCACCCACCGACAATACGGCGCCTTTGGGTATTCCTCCGACCGGAGTTTTGAGCCGGATGCGGGTGCTGTCGGCGATTTTGATCTGATCCCAGGTCTTAATGCCGTCGATATAGGATGCACCGATGCTGCCCTGCTCCCAACAGCCTGCGTCCGTCGGGTCGAAATTCGCGGGCAGCGTATTGGTGAACGTGTCGCCGATATGGTTTTCCTGCTCGCCGTCCGCTATCCATGTTTGGGCCGGTTCATTGTAAAGCGAGGGGGTATAGGGATAGAACCAGTTTTCCACGACACCGTCCAGCCGTTTGTTGATCTCGGACAATTCGCCGGGCAGCGTGTTATCGATGTAATCCTTAGCCTGCTGAGCTTTGCGATCGGCGGAATTGGCAGTGGCCTGGGCTTCGGTGGCCGTCTGATCGATCTGTTCGATGTCGAACTCCTTCTGGAACTGTCCCGTCGCGGGGTCGTAGAGCTTGCCTTGCTTCCAGCCTGCCTCCGGGGTGAATGCCACGCCGACGCCGTTGTCGCCGACAAGCCGGAACAGCTTGCTCCGGGTGTCCAGCAGCGCCTTCTTGTCCAGGCTGCTGATCATACCTTGCAGGTAGATATTATCCAGATAGGCCGAATAGCCCGACATTTGGATCCCGAAGACGGAGAGGTTCGTAAGGTCACCGAACTGTGCGGCGATATTCTCGGCCGTAAACTCCCAGTCGCTGACATTGCGGAGATAACGCTGGTAGGTGCGCGTCGAGTAGCGCGAGCTCTGCCGGGCGGGATTCGTGAACGATCCGTAGGCTACGAAGGTCATCGATTCCATCGGATCGATCTGCTTGGTAAAGGTGGCCGACAGGGGGCGCAGCTCGTAGCGGAACCGCTCGTTGCGGTCGCCCAAGACCTCCGTGATACGGAAATAGACCGTTGCGAAGCCTGCGAAAGAGAAGTTGCCCCGGCCGTCGTCGGAATCTGCCGTCGCATTGTTCGACGGGTCGAAGTCGTGGAAGATACCCATACATATATCCTCGACCGCTACGGCGCCGATTTCGCCCTCTTCGAGTTTGAGCGTTACGAGCTTCTGATCCTTGTCCACGCTCTCGATCACCCCGGCGCCCGGAGCGCTCCAGTCATCCCCGACGCTGATGCCCACACGGTTGTACCGAAGCTCCGGAACCTCCAGAAAACGACGGATGAAGAGGCTCTCCAACTCGCCGGCGCCTCGTCCGTCGATCTGTGCACCGAAGCCGGTGATGCCGCTGGCGAAGTCGCTTGTCCGGAATCCCTCGTCGAGCTGCTGCCGCTTAAGGAATCGGGTGATTCCTTCGACCGTACCTCCCCGGCGCTTGTTGAGAAATTCCCGTTCGCTCTTACGCGACGAATAGAGCGTCGTGTCGCTCGCCGGTGTTTCCTCCCACGATTTAATGATGTCAGGAAATTCCGATGAAACCTGCCGGGTTATCTGCGTCACTTCCGAAATCTGATTTTCGATGCGGGAAATACGGCCTGTGGAGAGGACATCGCTCATTTTGAGAGTCATGCTTCCGGGCTGAACGACGGAGCGACTGATCGCGACGATACGGATATCGCGGTATCCGGTATCGGGAAAAAACTTGTCGCTTCCGAGCCGAATCCGTTGTCCCGGCTTCAAATCGAGGTTTCTTTTATCGACAACCGTAAAATCCGTCGATGCCTGGAACACGGATATATCTTTACGGCTGTCGGCCATAAAGGTATCTACCGCAGTTTTGAATTCCTGTTCGGCCACAGGATAATAACTGTCCGGCATACTGATATTCCAGAGCACGTATTCGTTCCCGGGAGCCGGGACCAACGGTTCCGACGGCAACTGCATATCGTTGTCGTAGGGCCATTGGGTGATGATCTCGAACTCCTTCTTTTCCGAGTCGTAATTCACTTCGAACTCCCGTCCGCGAAGCTCTCCGGTCTGAAAGGTCACCCGTTTGACGAGGCCGCCTATTTCGTATTGATTGGGATCGAACGGAATGTCGGGATCGGTGAAATACCAGACCGTAAACGGCGAGCCGTCATCGCTCGTGCGCTCTTCGGACCGTACGGAACCGACCGTACCGATCCGGCGCGGATATATCGCATCGAACGCTTCCTGCTCGAAATATTCGATGATACCGAGGTGGGTATCCTGTTCGACGTACTTCGCCCCGTCGGGCAATTGCAGCCGGGCATGTCCGTATCGATCCGGATCGATGTTGCGGGAGGAGCCTACCGGAAAGAGCCGAGTGAAAAATTTCACGCCATCGGCCATGCTCCGTTCGATTCCTCCGATCAATCCGTTACCGTAAGACAACGGGACGGGCTCTCCGAACTCACAGCGGGATATGTTGAGTGTCATCCCGTCGAACCACCACTCCGTCCCGGCGGCAGACGACAGTTCCGAAAGAGCATCGGAGGCGTACTTTCCCGTATATTCGATATCGATGTACTCCGATACGACCACTTCTCCGACTTTCCATTCGGTCGTCCCCATTTTGCGGTTCATGTTAGCGATAATCAGCGCCGCATGTTCGCGTGCCGGTGCCGTGAGTGTCAGAATCGGATTGTCGTCATCATCCGGATTGACCATCAGGACCTGCGTGGTGAGTCCTTCGACCCCCGACAGTTGCACCGAGTAGCTCCATTCGCTGTCGCAGTTCATCTGCGGCTGATAACGTTCGAGAATCCAATAACGCCGTCCGAGGAAGTCCGCATAATCGTAAACTTCGAGCGTGACGCATTCGAAGGCCGTGAAGGAGAGCGAGAGGACACTCTCCTCCTGTATGCCGCAGGTTGCAGCACTGTTACTATCGGGAGAGGCCGTCAGCTTCAGATTCCCTTCTTTCGAATATATTTTGAGTTCCATTTTTTGAAGATTTGAACGTGACCTTTAGATCGACGCAGCGAGTTCGAATGTCGGCTTCGGCTCCCGGAATTTCACCGAGAAGGTCGCCGCAACCTCTCCCTTTCCGAATGGCGCCAGTTGTGAATAATCCGAAAATCCGGTCATATAAACCCGGAATTTCAGCCCTACGTCCGTCAGATGGAGCGCCAGCCACCCGTCGTCGCCCTCCTTGAGAAATTTCACGAACGAGGCGTAGCGCGTGAAGAACGAAACATCGTTCGAGGCGACGATGGCGAATCGCAGCGTAATATCACGGGCTTCATAAGTCTGCGTCAGTATATCGGGCATACGGACGCCGTCCTCCTCCCGAATGGAAACCTCCGCCTGCTGCTTGAGAGCCGGAGGTGCGAGCAGCGAATCGTAGTTGTCGTGTCTGTCTTCGGCGGTTTCCGCGAGGAAAGCCCCGAAACGGGCATACACATCCGTTTGGTTGATCAGCAACAGTCCTTCGAGTATTTCAGCCATAATCAGATCGCTTTTAATCCGTCGCGTTTTATGGTTTGCAACAGTTCATAGATTTGGGGTATCGGTTCGGTATTTTCCCGGATGGCATTCATCGCTTCGAGCGATCCTTTGAGAACCGGGACAATACCTTCGATGTTTTCGTCGATCTTCGCGGAATGGATCTGTACCGATGTGACCAGTCCTTCGACGCGGGAGAACGAATCCTGCGTTACGGTCTGAATGGCTCCGGCCTTACCGCTCTGCTGCGAAGTGCCGGCTTCCTCGTCGATCGAAAGTCCGTTCTCTTCTGCAATGCGGCGGAACTCTTCCCACAGACGATTGAAATCGTCCTGTTGATCCATGGCATCCGAAACCAGCGATTTCATCGTTTCGCTCCATTGAGCGAACCGCTCTTCGTCGGAAAGGTCGCTCTGCATGACCTCTTCGATGCGTTTTTGGGCATCTTCGAATACCTTACCGAGCGTACTCGAATAGATCATATCCTTGGCCAGCGAGCGCAGGGCCTGCCCGACGCTGTCGGCAAAAGTATCCGCCGCATCGGTGCCGTTTTCGAAAGCATCCACCAAAGCATCGGTAAGCGTACGGCCCAGATCGCCGAAAATATCCTGCAAATAATCCCGGACCGCAGTCAATGCCTCTTCGTAGGTTTCCCAGTCGTCCACCATTTCGCGGAGCATCTCCTGATTCTCCCGTGCCAGGTGCTGGAAAGTTTCTCCGCCCTCTTCGACGAATTGCCGGAGCGCGTCCATATCGACTTCGCCATCCGTGAATAATTCGGGAAGCAGCGAACCGAGGGACTGATATTTTGCCGAACGGAACCAGGTCGAATGACGTGTCTGAACCTGCATGTTGGCGATCGAATCGGCAATGTTCTCCCAAGTTTTTTCGTACCTGAACAAGCCCGAAAGTCCCGTGCCGGCTCCGCCTCGCCACTCTCCCGGCAACTGATATTTTTCTTCCCCGCGCGAGAGGATTCTCTCCCGGACTTTCTCCAGCTCTTCGAGCGAGGTGCGCACCACATCGATATTTTGCTTGTAACGGTCGTACACCCGATCCCCGAAGATATTGTCGAATTCATCGGAGTCGATACGGCTGCGCTCTTTCATGATCCGAAGTTCTTCGTTGAACTCGCGGGCCAGACGAAGGTTGCGCTCCATCGAAGTTTCACCGCCCTTGAACAAATTGACAATAGTGGTCAGCGCACCGATACCGGCCGATATGCCTCCGAGAATTCCGGAGGCCATGCCGAGCGTGTTCGATGCGGCTTGAGCTTTCCGGTATGCCTGAACGGCATTGATGATTTGCAGGGTAGAGCCGGCGATATCTCCTGCGGTGGCGATGATGGTTCCTCCGGCTCCCCCGACGGCATCGCCGACCTCATTGAAAGTACCGATGACGTCGGTCAATACGCGGTGAAGCTCCGTCCAGGAGGTCGTATCGGTAGTTTCCTGTTCCGTTTGGTTCTGTTTTTTCGCCAGTTGCTGTTCGGCCTTGCGGAGTTTGGCCTGTGCAACGGCAATAGCGTTGCTGTCGTTCGGCGTCTCGCTTTGCAGGTTCTCCAGCTCTTCCTGAGCTTCGATCACCAGGCTTTCCAGCTTTTTGACCGAGGCAGCGACGACCCGGTCGGCCCAGGCTTCGAATTCCGGGAACTGGCTTGCAAATTGTTCCGTGAAGTCGTCGAGCGCTTTTTGTTTGGCTTCCCGAGCGAGTTGCTGGGCCTCCGGATTTGAGGCAAGAGCGGCAATATCCTGATCGTATTTCCGGGCGATTCGCAGACGCCCCTGCTGGTAGGTTTCGTACTTCTCCAGCAACTTGGTGTATGAAGCCTCCTCTTTCTTATCGACATCCGCAAGCTCTCTGTCCCGAATTTCCGCAGCTTGGGCTATTGCAGCGGCCGTGCCAGCCATAAAGGTTTTCTCCGCATTCGAATCGATATCGGCCCCCGACTCCCGGAGTTTGCGAATCAGCGCGAGCGTCTGTTGTTCCTGCCGCTCATATTCCTGACGGTTTTTCTCGTAATTGAGGCGGATCGCTTCCCGTTCCCGGTCGAATTCGTTTTCAATCAACTCGACCCGCTGGTCGTCGAGGCTCTGCTGTTGGCGACGTACGGCCGCCTTATACTGTTCTGTGAGTTGGTCGGTGGAAGCCGGTGCGCTACCGGTAGCGCTCGTCGTGCCGGACGGGTTTTCCAACAACTGGGCCTGCTCCGCCACGGCAGCCAATTTCGTCCGCTGCTCTGCGAGGAATTGCAGAAATGCCCCGAGATTGCCATCGAATTTCTCCTCTATCTCATCGATAATCTCTTCTCCTCCTTTGTTCTTCCTGATCTCTTCAAAAATCCTTTCCTGCCAGTAAGAAACACTTTCTTCTGCATCTGACAGAATGGTTTCCGCCCAAGAGAGATCTTTGTACATTTTGGACGCATTGCCCCGTTGGGTCCATGTCGCCGCATCGTAGATTTTCCGTTTGTCAGCAACATCCTTTTGGGCCTCGAGGTATTTGTCATTAGCCTTTAGGAATTGTTCGATATACGGTATGTTATTGAAGAACAACTCTTGCTGTTCGATATCCACCAGGCTCTTGAAAGCCGCCTGTGCTTTGGCGTATTTGTAAATGTTTTTGATCAGCTCCTTGTAAGTGTCATTCGCTTGTCCGAGCATGATTTGCTCGTCGGAAAGATTCTTGAAATAACCCGAAAACTCCTCTTTGAGTTTGCGCACGGCTTCCCGGCGATCGTCTGTGGCGCGGGCGTTATCCGTTGCGGCCCGGTAGAGAAGATTCAATTTTACGACCTCCTGCTGGGCGTTTCGAGCCCCTTCGAGCATCGTATTCTGAAAACGTTCGGTCGCCATGCGAGCGGTGTCGAGGGCTTTCTTTCCCCGAAACAGATTCGTCACCCAGTTTCCGATCTCCTTGCCGTACGCAACTGCCAAAGTAATACCCACAGTCAATAAAGTCTGAAAAGAGCCTACGGAGGAAAGTATTTGTCGCCATACAGGAATTGTTTTTTCACCACTGGCAGCCAATAACTGATTTTCGGCCCTGGTACGAGCTATTGCATCCCAAAGAATAGGATAATTATTCGAAACTGCCAGAAAATACAACTGTAATCCCATTGCCAGCGACGGTGATTCACGAATTATTTGCTGAATAGCCATATGTAGGCTATTATAGCTCCTTACGGCTGCCGGAGCGCTTGCGGGAACCAGATCGGTGCGTTTGGTCGTGGCTTGCAAAGCCTGGAGCTGCCGCTGCAATGCTTCTATCTGGCGGATGTTTTCCGTCTGATCCATTTCCGGCGTCTGGGCTATGACTTTTTGAAGTCGCACAATTTCATCCTTCAAAGCCTGAATACGGCCTCGCGCCTGCGCGGCATCCTTGTCCACGGCATCAATCCCGCCGGAAACTCCGGAGAGTCCCTGGCGGGTATTGTTCTTTACGAGGAATTCTATCTCGACGGGTTTCATTGCAAGTTGAGTTTCGATTGAAAGAGTTGTGCGGTATCGGGTTTTCCCGTTGCACTCCCGGCTTCCGTACATTCGGCCGGGACGCTTCGATAATGCGGGGCATCGGCCAGCATCATGGCCAGTGTCTGGAAATTGACCTTCCACAGAATGTAATGCACCGACCATCCTGTTGCGGAGGCAATTTGCCAAACGATTCCGAAGGGGCTATGGGAACTCTCGTAAACGGTTCTTAACTCCCCTTTCCTGCTCTTTTGGGGCGGCTCGTTTCGTACCGGAAGGGATCGATCCTCTCGGCCGATTCGATAATACTCGTAAAATCCCGCGTGCCCCGCATTCTGCGGAACCAGCGTTGGGCTTCGATCCGGTACTCGGAGGGCACCTTCCAACGGATCAACCAGGCCACCACGGGGGCCAGCAGGAGTCCGGACAGATAGCCGCGACATATCGTCAGCGCAAGGATCAGCGAAAGGCGTTTGGCATGCCGGTCGAAAAAGGCACGCTCCTCGTCTTCGGAGAAAGCATCCCATTCCCGGGCCGTGATTCCCAGCTTCAGGTAGTGGCGTACGATGCGCATCTGCCCTCCCAGGCAGGGGCGCCGCATCGTTACGCGCAGCACCCGCTCCCGGCCTCCGGGCAGGCGGAATCGGAGAAGAGGCAGCAGAATCCCCACATCGAGCAGAGCTTCCGCTGCCTCCAGTTCTACATTGCGTTTCATGGCTTAGGCATTGGGCTGCGAAAGCGATACGGTAGCTTTTGTTTCAGGATCGGACTCCAGGATGAATTCCAGATTTCCGGAGCGGGGCGATTCCGTGGAATTGGCTTCGGCGATCACTGTGACGCGTCCGTTTATGACTTCCACCGAGAAGCCTTCGGGCACAGCACCTACCGAGAACGGACCCGATGCTTCGATATCGACCGGGAGGCTGCCGCCTGCCTGTTCGAAGGTCAGCGACGTCGGGTCGGCCTCGATGAAGGGCTCCGTCGGCAGAATCGAACCGGGCGAAGAGCCGTCCAGCGGGGCCAGGACCTTCAGTCCGAATTCGATGCCGAGGACGTTTTCGCCGCCCAAGCCGCCGCGAATCTTCGAGGCACGCAACGAAACGCGCTTGAGTTTGACGGTCTTACCCGTACCGGTCAGAATGCGCATATCTCCTTCGACACGCATCGAGCTGGCGGGCATTTGCCACTCCTCACCCGCGACTTTGCCGCCCATCAGATCGACGCAGTTCTGGGGAACCATTTCGATCATCTTTCCGGTAATCTCATTCGTCGCGGCTCGCGTTTCGATATCCAGCACGGGACTGGTCCGAATCTGTGCGGCCCAGAGTTCGACGGTCTGGGCGTCTTCACCGCCCCAGTCAAGGCCCTCTTCCGAAATGTTCCCCATGCGTCTGCCGTTGAAATAGACAGCGTCGAGCAGCATCAGATAGCCGTCGTTGGTTTGAATTACAGATCGTTTAGACATAATTAAATTGTTTTGAAAAGTTTTGCAAATAAGTTTGTTTTATGAGCCCACCAGCCGCCGAGACATCCGATAACGATTCCGAAAAGCATCCACCTTCCCCGATAGGCTGGGGACCGCGTTTGTTGTATTGCTGTTTCCGAAGATTGCTGCCTGGAGACTTCGAGGAGTCGGTCGTATGCTTCCCGGGTTTCTGCCAGACTCTCCTTCAGAGAATCTGCATATCGGTCCTGCCGGGCCGAGGTCGCTTTGTAATATTCGACTCGTCGGGCAAGCGAATCGCTGCGTGCTGAAATGCGGATGGTATCCCCGTCACGCCGGGCTTCGAGCGTCAGCCGACCGTCACGGGCAACATAGGCCGCCCCCTCCGGCAGATTACGGAGGCTCTCCTCCGTCACCGTCACCGCTGCTGTCCGAAGCGGAATCGCCTCCGTCCGCAGCGCCCGCAGCACAGAGGTCTCCTCCGATCGAGAGTTCATTGCCGCTCGTGCGGTTTGCTCTACGGCGTTTTGTGCGCCGCGTTGCATGTGCGACACGGTATCCGTACTGTTCTGCGTCCCTGTCGAGAGGAGCTTCTTCGTCGCAGTGCAACTTACCAGCAGCAGGATGGATAGCAGCAAAAAGAGTCTTGTCTTCATACGAATTTCGTTTTCCGATGGTCTTGCGGAGGCGCTCCACCTCTTTAGTCAGCCGGTCGATGCGTACGAGCATCTCTTCCTGGTTGGCCTTGAGGTCGATGTTTTCCCGCCGCAGTTGGATATTTTCTTCGAGAATCTTCTTGTTTTCGCCCGAAAGCAGGTTGATCGAACTCTGCAACTCTTTTAGAAAATCGTTGTTCTGTTTGCGGCGCGAGAAGATCCAGGTGAAAACGCTGCCGAGGAATCCCCCGGGAAGTGCGAAAGCGAGTATCTGCATCCAAATGCTGTCCATCGTTCAATCGGTTTTTGAAAGTTAGTTTACGCCCGTTCGATCATGCGTGCAATCTTCGAGATCAAATCCGCGTAGGCTGCGGGTTCTGCCGTACAGTACCCGGCCTTGGCGATCTCATAAGCGAAACGTGTTATGTCGTTACGATACGCCCAGGCTACTGCGTAGCGTTTGGCGGAAAGGATCTTCGCGTGGTCGCGGATGCCCTCCTCCGGCGTGTCGTAGTCGCGGAACTTGCGATCGACCTCGTAACGGTAGCGTCCATCCGAAGTCCGGGTGATCGAATAAACCTTCTCGAATCGTCCGCTCTGCCGGTCATCCGAAAAGTATTCGAAGGTCCGTTCGGTTCGCCGCTTTCCGGTCCACTTATCTCCGGCCGTAATGCCGAAAAGATTATTTCCGATAGCATGATCGCCCCATCCGCTTTCGAGGGCGGCCTGCGCCGCAACAAACAGAGGATTCAACCCTGTTTCGGCGCAGACCCGCTCGATTGTCGGATAATAGGTGCGCTTGAAATCCGTCGGTTTCATGGCTATGCGGAGTAAGCGGCTTGTTTTACCTCGATGTTTTTTGTCACTCCGCCGAGCTTCACGCTCACCGTGCCGGTGCGGGCCTCACCTTCGGCTTCCTGTGCAGGAACCGCCACCTTGAACTGGCCCTGTTCTTTGGTCGTCGTGATCCATGCAGCGGACGGGGTTACGGTCCAATCCTCCGAAGGAGCTTCGACCTTCACGGTCTGTTCTCCTCCATCCTTGGTGAACTCCGTAAGCGTCGCAGGCGTCAATGTGACGGTGCGTGCGTCGAGCATCACAGCGAGTTTTCCCCAGACGATGTTGGTATCGATTTTCATCAACATCTTGAAGAAGAACCGTTCGCCGGCATTGGACACACGATCGACCTTGATAGCCGTAGTGTCGGACACCAAATTGCAGGCAGCCCAAAGGTTCGAGTCAATGTCGAGGCTGGCGATTGTCGCCACGATCACTCCATCCGGCCAGTTTGCCAGCCCCTCGATACGTTTACCTTTGAATCGAGGTGCATTGACGGACGTAGGGTCCTTGCCTTTGCTCGAATCCGTGATCTCGTCGTCGTAGGCATCCAGGTCGTTGACCGACATCAGGAAGCAGAAATTCGGATTGTTGCGCATCGCCGCAGGAACTTTGGCCCAGACAGCGCGCAAGCGGTCGAGTTGCTTGGTCTTGGTGGTCGTGGCCAGGATCGTTTCCTTATCGGCTGCGATACGCGTCAGGATACCGTTGAAAAATTGCTCCTCTCCGTCGCCCTGCACACCGTTAATGAAGTGGTATCCCAGTTCATTTTTGGCTACTTTGGCGATTTCGAGCAGCATCTGTTCCTGAACATTGGTCGGCAGTTCGCTGAAGACCAACTCTCCCGTAGGTTGAAAAGGCTTCCAGAACTTCTCGAATGACCTGGGGTTGAACTCCGTGTAGGCCATTACGTCCTGGGGCTGCAACACGCGTTCGTCGATGGTGAACTGACCTTTCGAATTCTCCGAGGTCGGCTGTTCGACACGCTTTTGCAGAATTTTCGAAAGCTGCATGCGCGGAATCGAATATTTGTCGCCTACGTTCTGCTCCATGTGGATCAGCCCGCGTTCGAACAATTCGTTCCCTGTCGTTACCAGCGTAAGCAGGCGGTTCAAAAATTCACCGCCGTAGTTGGTTTGAATAGAAGGATTTTGTGCCATAATCGTGTGAGTGTTAGATTTGTGAATTAGCGTCCCAACCGTTTGCGGACTTCTTCTTTGCGCTCTTCCAAAGGATCCGAAGACTGTACGGGATCTTTGTCGAGCTGGTCGAAGATGCGGCGCTTGGGTTTCAGGGATTCGAAGTACGCCCGAGCCTTCGCTTTGTCCGCACGCAGCATTGCCACGGCGTTCTCTTTCTGATCTGCCTGAATACGGCCGTCTTGGACATATCTTTCGGCCGCGTTGCGAATCTCGGTATCTTCGGTTTCCTGCTCCCGGCGATGAAATTCTTCATTTTCCGCTTTCAGCCGATCACGTTCCTCTTTCAAAGAATCCCGCTCGGTGCGAAGAGCTTCCGTTTCTGCCGCCAGACCTTCCAGTTCGGCCACTTTTTCAATGGCCGCAGCTTCGTCGGCGCAATCGACGAAGCGCGGACGAGCCTTGAGTTTGTTGAACATAGTTTTGTTTTTTGGGGTTTGTACTTCGAGTGAATTGAGATAATGTTGCGTGTAAGCATCGCATATCTGCCGGGGAGTAGCCTGCGATGCGGCGGGAGTATCCGGTACATCGGTATCGAAAATATCATCGACGAAACCCAGACGAAGAGCTTCAGAAGCTGTCAGCCAGTGATCTTGCCCATCGAAATATGAGGTGCGGATCTGTTCGGCACTCTGTCCGGTACGTTGTGCGTAGATATCGCACAGAATAGCCTCCAGCTGTTCCATCTCGGCCGCATAACTTCTGATCTCTTCGACGGTCCCGGCTGCGGTACCATGAATCGAATGGATCATGAGGCGTCCGTTCGAGGCGATTTTTACACGGCGGCCACAACCGGCGATGACGGAAGCTGCGCTGGCGGCCAGGCAATCGATATAAATAGTGATGTCCGCCCGCGAAGCACGCAGGGCGTTGAAGATGGCCAATGCGGCATATACTTCGCCTCCGACGCTGTTGATACGCACATCGATTCTGCGGCCTTCATGTTCGGCTGTCATCAGCTCCTTGACGATGTCTTCAGGCTGCACGCTTCCCCAATCCCCGATATCACCATAGAGCATAATGCAGCAACCATCCGTACCGTCGATGATGTTCACGATTTGATGTTTCATGGTGCATTGATTTTGACGCAAAATTGAGCGCTATTTCAACACTTTGCAAACCGTTAAAACATCATAAAACTTTATATATCAATGATATTATTATAAAGTGTATCTGCTGTTCCGTCGGTTTGAAAACCCCCTTTTTAGATGTCATTTTTGCATCAAAATCCAATGAACGATGAATACGATATCCCGACAGCAGCAGAAAGAATTCGCCCGTACACTCTACCTACGTGAGAATCTTACGCAGGCCGAAATCGCCGAGCGCGTGGGAGTCAGCCGGCAAACCGTCATCCGCTGGGTGGGAGCCGAAAAATGGGACGAACTGAAAGCGTCGATTTCCATGACGGCGGAAGAGCAAATCCGAAATCTGCAACGGCAGGTCATCGAAATCAATAACTCGATTCTCAACAGAGAGTCGGGAAATCGCTATGCCAATGCTAAGGAGGCCGATACGATCGTCAAGCTGACAACCGCCATCAATAAGCTGCAAACAGAAGCCGGAATTCATGAAATCGTAGGGGTAGGAGCTGCATTCGTCGATTTCATGCGCCCGATAGACTTGGAAAAAGCCCAAGAATTCACCCGATTGTTCGACGCCTTCATCAAGGCTAAAATGACAAAACGATGAAGCAGATAGACCGCGACGCCCTGCGATATTGGGAAGAACTCAAGCATTCCATCTACAATGCGACGTCGATCGACGAGGCCATGACGCAAGCCGAGATCGAGCGGCACCGTACCCGGTTGGAAGCCGACCCGCAGGCATGGATCAGCTTTTTCTTTCCCCAATACGCCAAATATCCCTTCGCACCCTTTCAGTTGCGTGCCATCCGCCGTGTATTGACACATCCCGAATGGTTCGAAGTTCGTAGTTGGAGCCGGGAGCTGGCGAAGTCTACTATCGGAATGTTCGAAGATCTTTACCTCGCGCTGACACGACGTAAAAAGTTTTTCGTCATAGCCAGCAACACCAAAGAGGCTGCGGTACGCCTGTTAAAGCCTTATCGGGCCGAACTGGAAGCAAATCGGCGCATCAGGCAATACTATGGAGAACAGCAGACCTTCGGACAATGGACGGAGAACTTTTTCAAAGCCCGATGCGGCGCGAGATTCATGGCCATCGGCGCCGGAGAAACACCGCGCGGTGTAAAAAACGAATCCGTGCGTCCCGACGTGTTGCGTGTCGATGATTTCGACACCATTCCCGACTGTCTGAATCCCGATATCCTCACTCAAAAATGGACATGGTGGGAAAAAGACCTTTTCCCCACCCGCTCCATATCGGAAGGTACGTTGGTCGTGTTCAACGGCAACATCATCGCCGAAGATTGCTGTGTAAAACGTGCCGGAGCTATTGCGGATCATTGGGATATCGTCAATTTGCGGATGGTGGATCCCAAGCGTCCGAACGGAATCGCGGATTACCGCGAAGGACACTCCGTATGGCCGGAAAAGAACAGCGAAGAGATGATCGACCGCGTGTTGTCGAAGATGAGCTACGTATCGGCAATGGCCGAGTATTTCAACACGCCCATCGCCGAGGGTAAAATATTCGAACATCAGTTTTTCGGAAAAATTCCTCCGCTTACCAGATTCCCGTTTTTGATGATCTACGGAGACCCCGCACCCTCGCAGAAACGCAGCGCTGCGGGTGGCTCGTTCAAATCCGTATGGCTTACCGGAATGCTCGACGATGTACTCTACATAATCAAAGGAAGGCTGTTCCGAGGGCTGAACGACGATTTTATCAACGCCTACTTCTACTTGTTCCAATATGCCGGAGCCGGGTTGAAAGTTCCTGTATATTGTTTTATGGAAAACAACTCCTTGCAGGACCCATTCTTCCAGCAAGTGTACAAGCCGCTGCTGGCACTTAAACGCAGGGAAACGGGAATCAATCTTTCGATCCTCCCCGATACGGCGGTCAAAGGCGACAAAGCCATGCGTATAGAAGCCAGCCTCGAACCACTCAACAGGGCCGGACGGCTCGTATTCAACGAGGCCGAAAAGAACAATCCCGACATGCAGGAGCTGGCAAAGCAGTTCCGACTCTTTTCGATGAAACTTACCTATCCGGCCGATGGTCCCGACAGCATCGAAGGAGGATTCCGCATGATTCGGAGCAAGCGCAGCGTTTTGGCGCCCCTGACGATCGTTGCGGCAAAGGATTACCTGACCAATAAACACCTGATATAATATGGCTGAATTCATCACTATCGATGATTACGATGCCACGGTGCATCGCGAAATCCTCGACGCACTGGTGCGTGAGGACGAAACCGTAATTGAAATCTGCGAAGACCGCGCGATCGATGAGATGCGCTGTTATATGTCGCAAGTTTACGACTGCAACAAGATTTTCGCCGCTCGTGGCGAAGAGCGCAGCCAAATCGTACTGATGTTCGCCCTTGACATCGCTGTATATCACATCTTTTGCATCCACAACCCGCACAATATGTCTCAAATACGCATCGACCGATACGAGCGGGCTGTCGAGTGGCTGAAAGGGATTCAAAAGGGACAGATACGGGTTGACGGGTTACCGCCGGCTCCCGTTGCCGAAGGCGAAAGCCCTTCGACCCCTTATCTGGTATCGAGTAATCCGAAACAACATAACTTCATGTAGTCATGGCTCGCAAGAAAAACAAAACGATAACCGTAGGCGGCACTCCGGGACTGACCGGACAGGCTCCGGCGACGATCATCCTCACGGCACCCCAGATCGGAGGTGTCGATATTGCGTCCTATATGCGGGCGATCCGCGATGCCGACCGTATCGACTATCCCGATCGGGTCCGCCTATACAATCTTTATATCGATCTGCTGAATACCGACGCCCATCTCAACGCCGTGATCAACAAACGCCGGGCGGCACTGCTCGATCTTCCGATCGTATTCCGTCGGAATGATCGCATCGACGAGAAGGTGCAGGAGCATTTGCGATCGCCCTGGTTCAGCAACTTCATCCTCGATATTCTCGACGCGAAACTGTGGGGATTCTCGCTCTTTCAGTTCCGTCGGGACGGTGAATGGCTCGATTACGATTTGATTCCACGCAAGCATGTCGATCCCGTGCGGCGCCTGATCTTCATGCGCGAACAGGATATCACGGGCGACAGCTGGGACGAATTCGCAGATCTGCTTTTCGTCGGGAAACCCCGAGATCTGGGGTTGCTGGCCCAAGTGATGCCCTACGCCATCTATAAACGTAACTGTCTGGGATATTACGCCCAATACACGGAGTTGTTCGGGCAACCTCTGCGCGAAGGCACTTACGATATGTACAACGATGAGGCAAGGAGGGCCATGCTCCGCGATCTGACAGCGATGGGTGCCAGCGGAATATTCCTTCACCCGGAAGGGACCGAGCTCAAACTGCACGAAGCCGCACAGAAGGCCGGAAGCGCCCAGCTTTACGAAACTTTGCTGGATTACTGCGACAATGCCGAAAGCAAGGCTCTGCTCGGAAACACACTCACAACGCAAACCGACGACACCGGAACGCAGGCACTCGGGACTATACACAAGAACGCCGAAGAGGCCATCAATCACATGGATCGTCTGTATGTGTTGAATGTGCTGAATTACGACATGGCGGATATTTTTACCGCACTGGGAGTAAACGTTAAGAACGGCAGGTTCGAATACGAACAACCCAAGAACATCAATTTGGAGGCGAGAATCAACATCGACCGTACATTGCAGGCTATGGGGTTGCCGATCAGCGACGATTATCTCTATGAAACCTACGGCGTGGAGCGCCCGGCCGACTATGACCGACTCAAAGCCCGGATGTTGCAAGACCGATCTACCGAAGTCATAGAAACCGCAGGAACACTTCCGCAGAACCGTACGTCCGGGAATATTTGGAACCGCATGCGCGATTTTTTCGGCATCGCCCCCGACAACGATCCGGGGGCTTTAGAATGGTAGTCGAAAACCTGTACCGAAATGCGGCGGCGGAACCATCAATCGTTTTCGATTTTTCGGAGGTGATGATGCGTATGCTCCACGACATCTACGAAAAGAAGTTCAACCCCCGGACTGAAATCGACCGGGAAATGTTCGAAGAGGTATGGGCCGAATTCAACCGTGCAGTGATGGACGGATACGGCGAGCCGACCCATACGGACCCGGGATTCGATTTCTACCAGGCACTGCGACGCAGCAATGCCGTATTCTCGGCCTTCAAGGTACACCGCATGCAAAACGACATGGCGGCACAACTGCTCGATGCCGACGGAAAACTGAAGCCTTTCGAGAAATGGCGTGAAGACGTAGCGGCGATTGCCGATCACCAGGTTGGCAGTTGGTTACGCACGGAATACGACACAGCCATCAAGCGGGCGCACCTGGCGGCCGACTGGCAGCAGTTCGAGGCCGAAGCCGATCTGTTTCCCAATCTGGAATGGCTGCCGAGTACCAGTGCAGAACCGCGTCTTGAACACATGGCGTTCTATGGTTTGATTTTGCCGATACATCACCCTTTCTGGCGTGAATACTTCCCGGGAAATGTTTGGGGATGCAAGTGCGGTATTCAATCGACCGATGCTCCGAGAACTCCCGAAGACCAGATACCGGTTACATTGCCAGGCAGTGGTGCCGTCCCCGGCCTCGATGCGAATCCGGCCCACACGGGCGAAATATTCAGTCGGACCCATCCGTACTACACCGAAGCCTACAAAGGAGCAAAAAAAGCCGTAGAGGTCCTTCTCGACGAAATTTTCCCCGATTACGCCGACGTGAAGGTCGTACCGCAACACACCGCCGACTATACCGCACGCGTGAAGGAGATTCGACAACTGGCGAAGCCGCTTCGGGAAGAACCGCTGACGAACCCCGGATTCGACCGCCAGATCGAGATTACGATGCGAGGAATCAAAGAGTATCTGAATCAGCCCCACGTCCACTATGCACACAAGAACGAGCTGTTGTTAAATATTCCGGAGGTCATGCGCCACGCAAAATATATGGGTGCCGTACCCAATTTCAAAGATGTCCCCGGCCTGAAACAGTCGCACATCTTCGAAATTCGGATTCTGGGCGATAAAAGCTGGATCGTGGTACGTGAAACTACGGACGGACAGATATTGTTCCACAGCATTTCGGACTCCTCGCGCGTTTTGGAGGGGGTAAAAAAGTAACGGCCTCAAAACCATTCTCGCGGAACTACAATCCGCGCCGCAGGTTTCAAGGCCATCGTTACATTGCAAATGTAAGATGTTTTTCAACGGAATCCAAATAATTCTTCGAATTCCGCTCAAAGAGGAATAAAATGACGATTGAACAACTTCGAAAAGAACTGAAACAGATCGAATCCGGAACTCATAAGTTCTTGCGCGACGAAATGCCCAGGATCACCGGGCGCCTGGCCGTAAACCATTACCAGGCGAACTTCCGCAAAGGAGGATTCGTCGATGAAACACTCGATCCGTGGCCCGTGACCAGGCGGCAACTCTCGGGAGCGGGTAGGGCCGGAAGCAAATACGGGCCTCTGCTCAGCCGCCGGAACCATCTGATGAAATCGACCCGATACGAAACATCCGACTTTCGGGCCCGTGTATTCAACGATGTGACTTACGCCCCCATTCACAACTGGGGCGGGGTAACGCATCCTACCGTTACCCCGAAGATGAGAGGGTATGCGTGGCACCAGTATTTCGCGGCTGGAGGAGGAAAAGCAAAAGGACATAACAAAAATACAAGAAACGAAACCGCAGAGATGTGGAAGCGCCTTGCACTGACGAAAAAAACGAAACTGACAATCCGCATCCCCCAGCGTCAGTTCCTCGGGCCGAGCAGTGCTCTTACCCGACAGATAATCGACAAAGGAGAGAAAGAACTTTATAAAATAATTGCATCGAATGAATGAAGTACTGATTGAACTGATCGCACGCCTGGGACAGCAGATCCCCGAACTGCGTATGATCGACGAAGATTACGGACAATTGGAGCCCAATCCCGGCGACCAATATCCCGTCACGTTCCCGTGTGCGCTCTTGAGTGCCGTGGAAACCGAATGGAGCAATGCCGGCATCCCCCAGGTGAACGTCCAGAAGGGCACGGCAGAAATCACGGTGCGCCTGGCTGTCGATTGCTACGACGACACGCACGCCGGCTCGGGAACCACCGACAAGATCGCCGAACGCGCCCGGCTGAACCGCTGCGTGCTACAGACCCTGCAAGGGTACCGGCCCAAAGGCTCCATCGGCCCGATGTCGCGGATCCGCAGTCGCGCCTCCATGTTTATGAAGTCTTACATCCTTTTCCACTTAGTACAGCATTGGGGACCTTAGTC
>OGXU01000588.1_pt1 | contig 21391 bp, 18 predicted proteins | sample 1576381 | NCBI WGS metagenome assembly OGXU01 (sample SAMEA3541544, study PRJEB24748) | human gut metagenome | biome: human gut; feature: human-associated habitat; material: faeces | place: China | collected 2012 | reverse complement strand
ACTTTGGTAGGGGAGGTTTCTGCTTTCTTAATTTCATGGTTACAAAACCATATGAGAACACAAGAGGTCTCAGAATAAAACAATTTGATGGAAAATACGTCAGATTCCTTTATTCCAAGACTTCTTTTATTTTGCCTGAAAAGTGAAAGATCAGTTTGTTATAGTGTGCCCGATAATATTACACATTTACAAAAGTTTTTATTGGAATTAGGACGAGGATTTTCTTTCGTTGCAAGGCAAAAAAGAATTACGTTTGATGGACGCCATTTTAGAATAGATCTTGTTTTTTACAATTATATTTTAAAATGCTTTGTGCTTATTGACTTGAAGATAGGTGATTTGACACATCAGGATTTAGGACAGATGCAAATGTATGTGCATTATTATGAACGAGAATTGATGAACGAAGGAGATAACCCGCCGATTGGAATTGTGTTATGTGCAGATAAGAGTGATGCAGTTGTACGATATACATTGCCAGAAGGTGAAACACAGGTCTTTGCTTCAAAATATAAACTATATCTTCCTTCAGAAGAAGAATTACTAAAAGAGTTAAAAAGGGAATATCAGGCAATGGGAGCTGCACAACCAGACAAAGAGTAAGAATAAAAACCTTATTGATTAATGGAGCAGATATGAAGACAGGCGTGAGTCATAAAAATATGACTTGCGTCTTTTTCTTTTTGCAGAAAGGAAGTGAAATAGAATGTCACAGATTTTTCGTGTGGAGCGAACAAAAAATTATACAGTAATGAGTAACCAGTATTTTAAAAACAAGAGCCTGTCATTAAAGGCAAAGGGATTGTTTTTGATGTTAAGTTTGCCGGATGACTGGAATTATAATATGCATGGGCTTGCATCTTTGAGCAGGGATGGAATTGATTCTGTCCGGTCTGCAATCAAAGAATTGGAACACTATGGATATGTGCAGCGAAATATTGTCAGAAACGAGTATGGACTGTTTACGGATACGGAGTATATTATCCGAGAAATTCCACTCGGACAAGAGAATGATTAGAGGATAAATAAAATCGGTTGATACTGTAATTTTTGTCCATATTGGGATTTCAGTCTATCGGAAAAGCCGATATGGGTACTTCAGCCCAACGGAAAACCAGTGATGGAAAATCCAATATCGGTTTATCCGAGACAATAAATAATGTATGTAATCAAGTATGAATTATAAAATAACCAATTAATCAATATGTTATGCGTCATACCGCTTGTACTAGAATGGCAGAATGTCGTATGGACGTAAAGGTTCTTCAATATATTATGGGGCACGCTCATATAGATGTAACAATGGAAGTGTATAATCATATTGGAGAATTGGCAAGAATTGAAAATGAGATTGCAAGGCTGGATAGTATGGCGTTAAATGCTTGACACCAAAAAATAAAAATTGGTGTCAAAACAGAAAAAATCACAATTTTAGAAAAAATTAAGGACTGCAAACCATTGATTTTACTGGGTTTGCAAAAAAATACGAAAAATATTAGCACTCACCTCTTGATAATGGAAGTCGATTTTTGTCCTGTCTTGTGTATCTCAGAAATGCCTATTTTACAGGCTTTCGGAGTGATCAGACATTTTGTCTGGTATCGTAGAATAGCGTCAAATGAATTGCAAATGGTGTAAATTTGGTGTAAAAAATCAAAGAAAAAAGGAGAGTGCTAATAAAATGAAACTGACTTATACAAGTGTGAATGGATATCTGATTCCCAATCTCACCTATAAATCCGGTGAGCAGATGGAACAACTTGGCAAATATGGATTTTTACGCAGAGATTATTTGAAGAATCATAGAAATTCGCTGTATCAGGTGATGCTCCTGCAGGATAGTATTAGTGAGCATCTGCTGGAAGTAGACAAGGCAGCCAGGGAACGGGAAGAAATTATCATGAAGCAGTTGGAAGAAAAAGATCCATTGCCGGATAAGGAGAAAGATCAGATGGCATGGGTAAGAGCTGCTAATCAGCACAGAGCGATTGCGGAAGAGATTATTCTCAAGGAATTGATTTATGTTTAAATGAAGGTGATGAGGTCGTGGATTGCGACCTCATTATTATATGTGACCATGAAAAAGCAGTAGGCAGAATGAGAAAAATAGGGTAATATAACAGTAAGCAGTTGGGACAGTTTTGAAATGCCAATTTGGCATTTCAAGTTATAGAAGGGGATCGATAATGAAAAAAGAGATATTAATAGCAGATAATATTGATAATATTTATGATGAAATAAATGCGTTAATCAGGGAAAAGAAAACTAATGTAAAAAAAGTTGTGAATGATGCCATTATTTCTCTTAATTGGGGAATTGGAAAAAGACTTAGTGTGGAGTTAACTGGAAATAATAAGCCTGAGTATGGAAAAAAGGTTGTTGCAGAAGTCAGTAAACGGCTGGAACAGGAGTATGGTTCGGGATTTGATAAAACATCAATTTCAAGAATGATTAAGTTTTATCAGGAATTTCCTGACTTCGAAAAAGTTGCGACATTGTCGCAACAATTGACCTGGTCGCATTTTGTAGAGATTCTGCCAATACAAGATGAGTTAAAAAGAGATTTTTATGCTGCAATGTGTATGCAGGAAAACTGGTCAGTGCGAACACTGCGTGAAAGAAAAAAATCCATGCTTTATGAACGAACTGCAATATCGAAGAAACCAGAAGAAAGGAAAGAAGAATAGAAATTTTCAATTTAATAATGAAGTGCAGAGAAAGGCGTGAGTCATAGAAATGTGGCTTGCGTCTTTTTCTGTCTGGAAAGGAAGTGGGATAGAATGGCACAGATTTTTCGTGTAGAGAGAACTAAGAATTTTACGGTAATGAGTAATCACCATTTCAAGAATAAGAATCTGACATTGAAAGCGAAAGGTCTATTATCCGGGAAGTTCCATTAGGAGAAGAAAATGATTAAGTGGAGAAGAGAAGTGCCTAAGAGCGGATAGTCCAATTTGGGACAATCAGGTCATAGGAAATTTCTATCTCCGGACATCAGAAAATAGGAAAACCAGATATGGTAAATTCCTTTTTGTCATGTCACGAATTTGATATTTTAAGTTCTTATTTTGTATATTAATGTGTTCTGATTTGATATTCTTTTATCACAGTAAAGATAGAATTGCAGATAGTAGGAATGGCTGCAATTTGTTTATAATAAGTGTGATAGGAGAATGTGAAGTATGAAATATGGTTTTTTTGACGAATCGAAAAAAGAATATGTGATCACAAGACCGGATACACCGGCACCTTGGGTGAACTATCTTGGATCTCCAGAATATGGAGCAATTATTTCTAATAATGCAGGTGGATATAGCTTTGCAAAATCAGGAGCGAACGGAAGAATTTTAAGATATGTCTTCAATCAGTTTGACCAGCCGGGAAGATATATCTACTTAAGAGATCAGGAGAGTGAAGATTATTGGTCAGCTTCCTGGCAGCCGGTAGGAAAAGATCTGAATTCTTATAAGAGCGAATGTCATCATGGTACAGCATACACAAAGATGATGGCTGATTATAGCGAGATCCACTCAGAAGTAAGATACTATGTTCCGCTGAATCAGTCTTATGAAGTGTGGAATCTTGCAGTGACAAATACCTCGGATCGCATGCGCAAGATCAATGTAACAGGCTATGCAGAATTTACAAACAACAGCAATTACGAGCAGGATCAGGTAAATCTTCAGTACTCTCAGTTCATTACAAGAACAGTGTTCCGTGGAAACCGTGTGCGGCAGCTGATCCATGCCAATCTGGATCAGCTGGAAGATGGAAAAGATGTGGATGACAAGATCGTTGTTGACCGTTTCTTCGGACTTGCAGGTGCAAAGGTTGATTCCTGGTGTGGAAGCAAGGAAGGTTTCCTTGGAAGATATCATGGATACAACAATCCGGTCGGAGTGGAAGATGGTATTTTAAATTGTGAAGGAAATTATAATGAAAATGGATGTGGAGCATTAGCTACAATCCTGACTTTATATCCGGGAGAGACAAAAGAAATAGCATTTCTTGTTGGTATGAAAGAAGATGTTGATGCAGAAACAATCGTGTCTCGTTATGAGGATTGTGAAACAATCTGCAGAAATGAACTGGAAGAATTAATCCAGTACTGGCATGGACATCTGTCCCATTTCCAGGTGAAGACACCAAGCGAAGAATTTAATATAATGATCAATACATGGAATGCATATAACTGCTTTATGACATTTATCTGGTCACGTGCTGCATCCTTTACATATTGTGGACTGAGAAATGGATACGGTTATCGTGACACAGTACAGGATATCCAGGGTGTGATCCATCTGGCACCGGAGATGGCAGTAGAGAAGATCCGCTTCATGCTTTCTGCACAAGTAAATAATGGTGGAGGGCTTCCACTTGTAAAATTCACACACAATCCGGGACATGAGGATACACCGGATGATGCTTCTTATGTGCAGGAGACAGGACACCCGGCTTATCGTGCAGATGATGCGCTGTGGCTGTTCCCGACAGTATACAAATACATTTCCGAGACGGGAAATCTGGAATTTATCGATGAAGTGATTCCGTTTGCAAATAAAGAAGAAGGTACCGTGTACGAGCATTTGAAACGTGCAGTAGATTTCTCCATGAATCATCTTGGAAAGCATGGTATGCCGGCAGGCCTTTATGCTGACTGGAATGACTGCTTAAGACTCGGAAAAGATGGAGAGTCAACCTTCGTTGCATTACAGTTCTACTATGCAATGACAATTTTGAAGGAATTTGCTGAGTATAAGAAAGACACAGAATATCTGAATTATCTGGAGGAAAGTCAGAAGAAGCTGGAAAAACTGATCCAGGATCTCTGTTGGAACGAAGACCGCTTTATCCGTGGCTTCACAGAGGATGGTGAAGTGATCGGACAGCGCACAGATCCGGAGGCAAATATGTGGCTGAACCCACAGAGCTGGTCTGTGATCAGTGGGCTTGCAAATGAAGCGCAGGCAGATCTTGCACTTCAGAATGTATATGACAAACTGAATACAGAATATGGTGCAATCCTGATGGATCCTCCGTATCATGCACATGCATTTGACGGTGCACTGGCTGTGATCTACAATGCCGGAACAAAGGAAAATGCAGGAATTTTTTCACAGTCTCAGGGATGGATCATTCTTGCAGAGGCGCTTCGTGGACACGGAGAGAGAGCATTTAACTATTTTATTGAAAATGCACCGGCTGCACAGAATAATCGTGCAGAGATCAGAAGACTTGAACCATACTGCTATGGACAGTTTACAGAAGGAAAACACAGCCCGAACTTCGGCCGTTCTCATGTACACTGGCTGACAGGAACAGCATCTACGGTTATGGTGGGATGTGTAGAAGGAATTCTCGGAATGCGGCCAGACTTCTATGGACTGAAGATTGCTCCGTCAGTACCGAAAGAGTGGGAGGAATTTGAAATCGAAAAAGATTTCAGAGGTTCACATTTACATATCGTTGTGAAAAATCCGGGGCATGCAGAGTCAGGATGTGAAAAACTTTTCGTAAATGGAGAACAAATGAAAGATAATTATATTCCACAGGAGAAGTTAACAAAGACAACAGAGGTAGAATTATTCCTTTCTTAAATGAAATGACGAGGGACTGGACATGAGAAAAATCAATTTTACAGATAAAAACGGAACATTTACGATTACAAATCCGGAAAATTATAGTGGACTTTACTTACCACTGGCAGGAGAAGAAGGTCTGAAATCCAGTATTACACCAACTTTGGGGGGAGATAGTAAAACGGATCAGAATCATTTCCTTCTCGAACCTGTCAGCATTGAAAACCTTCACAATAACCGTGGCACCAGAAATTTCTGGTGTCGGGTAGAAGGAAAAGGCTACTGGTCAGCATGTGGAGTTTCAGCGGAGCAGGAGTTTGATAAATATACAGACAGACAGGATGAAAGCACTCTGGAAGCAGGCATGATGTGGCAGAAGTTGACAAGAACTTCAAAAAAATATCATCTTCAGTCAGAAATCACATCCTTTGTTTCTATTGATGGCACAACAGAGATCCAGCTGATCAAGATTACAAATCTTTCGGAAGAAGAACAGGAAGTAACACCGATCGTTGCCATTCCGGTTTATGGAAGAAGTGCAGATAATATTCGCGACCACAGACATGTTACATCACTTCTTCACAGAATCGACACGAAAGAATGTGGCGTAGAAGTTACACCGGTATTATCCTTTGATGAGCGTGGACATCAGAAAAATGATACGACTTATTTTGTATATGGTTTTACAGCAGAAGGAAATGCCCCGAAGGAGTTTTATCCGACTGTTGAAAGCTTTATTGGAGAGGGAGGTTCTTTCCTGATTCCGGAAGCAGTACGTGTAGAAAAAAAGGGATGTACCGCAGGCTGCCATCTGGAGGGGAAAGAGGCTGTTGGGGCATTCAGGTTTGAACGCAGAAAATTAAAAGCAAATGAATCAATAGAGTATGTTGTTCTTGCCGGAGCAACGGGAGAAAAGGCTTCCATTTCAAAAATCTGTACTCTATTTGGTACGAAGGAGCAAGCGGAAAACGAGCTTGCCAAAGTGAAAAAGTATTGGACAGAAAAAGTAAATGTAGAGTTTGAAACCGGTGATGAAGCTACAGACAATTATCTGAAGTGGATTTGCTTCCAGCCAATTTTAAGAAGAATTTATGGATGTTCCTTCCTTCCATATCACGATTATGGAAAAGGAGGAAGAGGCTGGAGAGATCTCTGGCAGGATTGCCTTGCACTTCTGATTATGAATCCCTCAAACGTCCGTCAGATGATCGTGGATAATTATGGCGGAGTAAGAATTGATGGAACAAATGCGACAATCATCGGAAATAAGCAGGGTGAGTTTATTGCAGACAGAAACAATATTACACGTGTCTGGATGGATCATGCATTCTGGCCATTTGTAACGACTCGTCTGTATCTGGATCAGACAGGAGATATGGAGGTTCTGTTTGAAAAGGTTCCGTATTTTAAAGATTTGCAGTCTATGAGAGGTACTGCACATGATAAGTTTTGGAACAGCGAATATGGACAGAAGCAGAAAACAGAAAGAGACCACATTTATTTCGGAACAGTTTTGGAGCATATTCTTTTACAGAATCTGTGTGCGTTCTATGATGTAGGAGAGCATAATGAAATGCGTCTTCATGGTGCCGACTGGAATGATGCACTGGACATGGCATGGGAGAAGGGTGAAAGTGTTGCATTTACTTGTGCTTATGCCGGAAATTTGAGAAATATTGCAAAAACACTCCGTCAGTTGGAAGAAATCAGTGGAAGCAGCAAGATTGAAATTGCACATGAGATGGAAGATCTTCTTGCAGGAAGCGTGGAACTGTATGAAGATGCAGCACGTAAGCAGGCACTCCTTGCAGGATACGCAAAGAAATGTGAACATAATATCAGTGGAGACACAATTGTTGTAAGACTGGATCAACTTGCTGCTAATCTTGAGGGAAAAGCAGACTGGATGATGAAAAACATCCGTGCCAACGAATGGGTGAAGGATGGAGAAGATGGCTGGTTCAATGGCTATTATGATAACCATGGCAGAAAAGTAGAAGGCGTTATGGATGAAAGCGTGAGAATGATGCTGACCGGACAAGTATTTGCCATTATGAGTGGAACGGCAACAGAAGATCAGGTGGAATCTATCTGCAGGAGTGCAGACAAGTATCTTTATGATCAGAAAGCCGGCGGATACCGTTTGAATACAAACTTCCATGAGGAAAAATTTGATCTTGGAAGAATGTTTGGATTTGCTTATGGCGAGAAAGAGAATGGAGCAGTGTTCTCACACATGGCTGTTATGTACTCAAATGCATTGTACCAGAGAGAATTTGCAAAAGAAGGAAATAAAGTACTTCAGGCACTTTTAGATGCAGCAATGGAATTTGATAACAGTAAGATGTATCCTGGACTTCCGGAATATTTTGATAATCAGGGAAGAGGCCTCTATGCATATCTGACAGGCGCTGCAAGCTGGTATATGCTTACCATGATCACAGAAGTGTTTGGGGTGAAAGGAGATTGCGGTGACTTGAAGATCGCACCTGCACTTATGCCGGAACAGTATAATCAGGATGGAAAAGCAGTACTTAAGATGACATTTGCCGGAAGGAACTTTGAGATTATATTCTATAATAAAGAAAAGAAAGAATTTAATCAGTTGAAGATCCGGAAAGCAGTTTGCGATGGAAAAGCATTAGAAATAGCAGCTGAAAGGTGTACAATACTTTCAAAGAGAGAGATTCAGATGCTTTCAGTGAAAGAGACACATAAGATTGAAATTGAATTAGTATAATCGACAGATTAAAAAAAGATAAAAATACTGTCAGAAAGAGAATTGCTTTCTGACAGTATTTTTTGTGGGAAAATCTGAGAATTCTTCTGAGAAGAAATCTGATGTTACCACATGCTTTTATAGTATTTGTCCCGGTACTTCTTTGGGGTGAGCCCGGTAAAGCTCTCGAATGTCTGGATGAAGTGACTCTGTGAAGAAAAAGCAAGATAATTTGCGATATCTACAATTGATTTATCTGAGTATCGCAGCAGATGAGTTGCTTTTTCTATCTTCTGCTCACGGATATAATCGCTGACAGAGACTCCCAGATTCTGCTTGAAAATGCGTGAAAGATAATTCGTGGAAAGTTCGGTGTGGTCAGCAAGAACCTGAATCGTGATTCTTTCTTTGATGTGACTGTAAATATAATCAACACATTGCATAACGGGTTTTGATAAAATGGAACTCTTTTTCTGAAGAATCATCTTACCTGTAAAATCCTTTGCCATCTCATGGTGAAGATCTGCAACCTGACGGATCGTTGTGCAGGAATCCATCTTCAGAATATAGAAGTCGCTGAGCCTGTAAGCCTGCTCTGGTTCGAGCCCGCCGTCGATACAATAACGGGTCAACATTGCAGCAGTGACAACAAAGTGGTATTTTATATTAGTAAGCGCATTACGGGACAGAACGCCTGTTCCTTCCAGGCGAATAAATTCATCTTCGGAACAGTTTTTAATGACTGCTTCCATGTCGCCGGAGCGTACAGCATTATAGAAAGAATATTCTACAGTTGGTGATCTGTGAAGCGTTTCTAATTCGTTGTTTTCGAGTTCTGCATTGTACCATTCATTAGATAAAGCCATAAAAAACCTCCTTTTTTATATTATGACACGAATTTGATATTTTGTTAAGATAAATAATATAATCGGAGGAAAAAAGATGGTATATTTAGTTCAACACCAAGAAAAGCATAGCAGAGTGCTTAGATAAAGGAGGATTTATAAATGAAAAAGAGAGTTGTTGCGATTCTTATGGCAACAGTAGTTGCTGTTGGATTACTTGCCGGATGTGGAAGCAAAGGGGAAAATGGCGGAGAGGCCAGTACAGAAGAAGGAAAGGTAATTAACATTTATTCTTGGAATGATGAGTTCCGTGAGAGACTGGAAGCTGTATATCCTGAAGTTGAGTCAACATCCAAAGATGGAACTGTTACAACATTGAAAGATGGAACAGAGATCCACTGGATCATCAATCCAAATCAGGATGGTGTTTATCAGCAGAAACTTGATGAGGCACTTATGAAACAGGCAGATGCTGATACAGATGATAAAGTAGATATCTTCCTGTCAGAGACAGACTATGTATACAAATATACAGATGCTGAAGCAGACGCTGCAATGCCACTGAAGGATCTTGGAATTGATCCGGATAAAGATCTTGCAGATCAGTACGACTTCACAAGAACAACAGCATCTGATGCAGACGGAGTTCAGAGAGGATCTACATGGCAGTGCTGTCCGGGAACAATGGTTTACCGTCGTGATATTGCAAAAGAGGTATTCGGAACAGACGATCCGACTGCTGTAGGTGAAAAAGTAAAAGACTGGGATACTATGAAACAGACAGCAGAAGAACTGAAGCAGAAAGGATATTATGCATTTGCTTCTTATGCTGATACATTCCGTCTCTATGGAAACAACATTTCTGATTCATGGGTAAAAGATGGAGACACAAAGGTTACAGTTGATCCAATGATCATGCAGTGGATTAATGATTCAAAAGAATGGCTGGATGCAGGTTACTTAAACCCGACAGTAAAAGGTCAGTGGAATGATGACTGGAACAAAGCAATGGGAAGTCAGTCCAAAGTATTTGCATTCCTCTTCCCGGCATGGGGTATTGATTTCACACTGAAACCGAACTGGGATGGAGAAGACGGCGTATGGGCAGTAACAAACCCACCGCAGGAATACAACTGGGGAGGATCTTACATCCATGTTGCAACAGGTACAGATAATCCGGAACATGCAAAAGACATTATCCTTGCTGTGACAGCAAAAAAAGATAATCTGTTAAAGATCTCCCAGGATTACTCAGACTTTACAAATACAAAATCCGGTATGCAGGAAGCAGCAAACGATGATGCTACATATGGTTCAGAATTCCTTGGCGGACAGAACCCATTCCAGTATTTTGCACCAGTTGCTGAAAACATCAAGATCGCACCACTTTCCGCTTACGATCAGGGATGTGTGGAGTTGCTCCAGAACTCATTCAGCGATTACTTCCAGGGCGAAGTTGACTTTGAGAAAGCAAAATCAAACTTTGAAACAGCAATTAAAGAACGTTATCCTGACATTACAGAGGTTGTTTGGCCAGAATAATGTCTGGAATGAACAGATACTAACGCAGGGAGCTCTGTGACAACAGAGCCTCTGTTCTGTTAGAAGATATTGTGGAAAGGAAGAACCATTATGAAGAAAAAGAAAAAAAGTATTGATTATGGAAAATGGGGATATATATTTATTCTTCCTTTTTTCGTAACATACATTATTTTCTCATTGATACCGTTGATCGATACAGTAAGGTATAGTTTCTTTGAATATTACCGATCAGGAATTAAAGAGGTTGGACCGAATTTTATAGGAATGGAAAACTATGTGAGTCTTCTTCATTCAGATATGCTGAAATATGGAGCGAATACTTTAATTCTGTGGATGATCGGATTTATACCTCAGATTGTGATCGCGCTGGTACTTGCAGCGTGGTTCACTGATGTCCGATTAAAGATTAGAGGGCAGCAGTTTTTCAAAGTTGTCATTTATCTTCCAAACCTGATTATGGCATCTGCATTTGCATTGTTATTCTTTACAATGTTTTCAACAAATGGACCGATTAACTCAATTCTGATGTCAATCGGAATCCTGAAAAAACCGATCGATTTCCTTGGATCTGTATTTGGAACAAGATCGTTGATCGGATTTATGAACTTCCTGATGTGGTTTGGAAATACAACTATTATGTTGATGGCAGCAATTATGGGAATCAGTCAGGACGTCTTCGAGGCATCTGACCTGGATGGATGTAACAGTATCCAGAGATTCTTCTATATTACACTGCCTTTGATCCGTCCAATTCTGGCATATACATTGATCACATCCATTATTGGCGGACTTCAGATGTTCGATGTTCCTCAGATCCTGACAAATGGACAGGGTAACCCGAACAGAACATCCATGACTCTGATCATGTTCCTGAACAGTCATTTGAAGAGCAAAAACTATGGAATGGCCGGTGCACTTTCTGTATATCTGTTTGTCGTAAGTGCAATCCTCTGTTTCTTTGTATATCGTATGACAAATGATAACGATCCGGATGGTTCTAAGAAAGCAGCTAAGAAAAGAGCAAAAGCAGAAAGGAGAAAGAGATAATGAAATCAAAAACGAAGTCAAGTCGTGGACGTAGCATACTGGCACATACCGTATTGATTCTGTTATCTTTTATGTGTCTGTTTTTCTTCTATGTGTTGATTATAAATGCAACACGTTCTCATGCAGATCTGCAGAAGGGATTCTCAGCACTGCCGGGAAAATATTTCTTTACAAATCTAAAAAATGTAGCGAATGACGGAAGCTTCCCGATGTTCCGTGGTATTTTGAACAGTTTGATCGTATCAGGGTGTTCAGCAGCATTATGTACCTATTTTTCAGCTCTGACAGCATATGGACTTTATGCTTATGATTTTAAAGGGAAAAAAGTAGCATTTACATTTATTATGGCAATCCTTGTTATGCCTACACAGGTTACAGCAATGGGATTCCTGAAATTGGTTACGAACATGGGAATGTATGATTCTCTGCTTCCATTGATCATTCCATCAATTGCATCACCGGCTGTATTTTATTTCATGTACAGTTATCTGCAGTCTTCCCTTCCGATTTCTCTTGTAGAAGCGGCAAGAATAGATGGATCTGGAGAATTTAAGACATTTAACCACATTGTTCTTCCAATCATGAAGCCGGCAATTGCAGTTCAGGCAATCTTTACTTTCGTTGGTTCCTGGAACAATTACTTCGTTCCGGCTTTGATCATTCAGTCAAAGAATAAGATGACAGTCCCGATCCTGATCGCAACACTTCGTGGAGCAGACTATATGAACTTTGATATGGGTAAAATCTATATGATGATCACAGTAGCAATCGTGCCGATCATTATTATATACCTGCTGTTGTCTAAATATATTATTGCAGGAGTTACTCTTGGTGGAGTAAAAGAATAATAAGAATTAAGTTGTTGGAGGAAGGCTGTCATTTAGTGGGCAGCTTTTTTCTTACAGTTGGTGTATTTAAGGAGATGTGTAAATGGAAACAAATTTGAAACATAGTGGAACAAGAAGTACAGAAGTTTGCCAGCGTGAAATAGATCATGCAGTGTTTGCGCGTGAGGCAGCAGAAGAAGGAATTGTCCTGTTGAAAAATGAAGGACTTCTTCCATTAAAAAAAGATACAAAGATTGCACTTTTGGGAATTGGGGCAGAGAAGACGATCAAAGGTGGTACTGGTTCCGGAGATGTAAATAACAGAGAAAGTGTATCTATATATGCCGGAATGAAAGAAAAAAACGCTGATATTGTAAGCGAGGAGTGGCTGAAAGATTATCACAACCGTTATGAGCAGGCGAGAACAGAGTGGAAGGAGCAGATCTTAGAAGCTGCAAAACATGTAGACAATCCGTTTGATGCCTATGCTGCCAATCCATTTGCCATGCCGGATGGCCGTGCGGTGACAAATGAAGACATCAAGGATGCAGACGCCGTAGTTTATATTGTAAGCCGTATTTCCGGCGAGGGAAAGGACAGAAGAAAAAGAAAAGGGGATTATTATCTGAGTGATCAGGAAGAAAAAGATCTGTATTTCCTGAATGAGCAGAAAATCCCAACTGTATTGATCATTAATGCAGGTGGACCGGTAGAACTTACAGACCTGCTGGCTGGAACAGAAAATATATGTGCGATCCTGAATATTTCCCAGCTTGGACAGGAAGGTGGAAATGCAGTTGCTGATATATTGTTTGGAGAATTTACACCGAGTGGAAAGCTGACAACAACATGGACAAAACGCTACGATGATTGTCCGGCAGCAGAGGAGTTCGGCTATTTGAACGGAAATCTTGAGACGGAAGAATATGCGGAAGGAATCTATGTTGGATACCGCTATTTTGACAGCTTTGGAATTGAACCATTATTTTCATTTGGTTATGGTCTGTCTTATACAGAATTTGACATTCGACTTTGCGGTATAAATACTGCTTCGAAAGGTGTGACAGTAACTGTTGAGGTAGAAAACACAGGAACAACATACAGCGGAAAAGAAGTTGTGCAGATTTATGCTTCTCTTCCTCAGGATGGAAGCAGAAAAGAATTCCGTCGTCTGGTCGGATATGAAAAGACAGAAGAACTGAAACCGGGAGAGAAAGAGATGCTGAATATTGTTCTTCCTGCAAAGGCGTTCGCAAGCTTTTTGGAAGAGCAGCAGGAGTGGAGAATCCAGGCAGGTGCTTATGGAATATGGATTGGAAACAGCTTGTCAGAGGCAAAACTTTCAGCGGGGGTAAAGGTATCTGCTGATGTAATGATGGAGAAAACAAAGAAACTGGAAGATCATAGTGAAGTCGTTGAAATCAAAGACTGTGCAGAAGAATTATGCAGACGCGCAGAAGAATGGACAGCACTACTTGAGGAACTTCCGAACGTATCATTTGAACCAGAGGCAGAAGAAAAGAAAGTATGCAGATTTTCAGAAGAAACGGAGATTCCTGTAGAAGATTTGATCCCACTTCTGTATGGAAATATGTCTGAAATCAGAAGTACACTTGGAGCATCTGGAATTAAAGTGCCGGGAACAGCAGGAGAGACGAGTGAAGCACTGTTTGATCAATACGGAATCCCATCTTTGATCATGGCAGACGGACCGGCCGGAATCCGCCTGCAGCAAACTTATGAAGTAGACCGTGAGAAAGATACAGTTTATGGAACAGGTGTGCTTGGTTCACTTGAAAATGGTTATCTTGTTGGAAGAAAAGACCATGAGGGCGCAGAACGTTACTATCAGTATTGTACTGCATTTCCGGTAGGAACAGCACTTGCACAGTCCTGGAACAAAAAACTGATGGAACAGTTTGGACGGAAGGTTGCGGCAGAGATGGAAGAATTTCATATTAATCTCTGGCTTGCACCGGGATTGAATATTCACAGAAATCCGCTGTGTGGAAGAAACTTTGAATATTATTCAGAAGATCCATTTCTTTCAGGCACACTGGCAGCAGCAGTGACCAGAGGAGTTCAGAGCAGACCGGGATGTGGTGTTACAATCAAGCATTTTGCATGCAATAATCAGGAAGATAACAGAATGGGTGTTGATGCACACGTATCAGAAAGGACATTGAGAGAAATTTATCTCAGAGGTTTTGAAATTGCCGTGAAAGAGGGTGCACCAACTGCGATCATGTCTTCCTATAATCTGATCAATGGTGTGCATGCAGCAAACAGCAAGGACCTTTGTACAAGGATTGCACGTGAAGAGTGGGGATTTGACGGAGTTATAATGTCTGACTGGAATACAACAGTACCGGAGGATGGAAGCATTCCGTGGGTTTGTGTGGCAGCAGGAAATGATATTATTATGCCGGGGAATCCGGATGATGATAAAAACATTCGTGATGCGTATAAAGAAGGAAAACTTACAGAAAAGGAAATCCGTCTTTGTGCAGACAGAATCCTGAAACTGATTCGCAGATTAAGCTGATTGTGTCAATTTAGTTGTTACGAGTCGGAGCTTCTGCCACAAGGCAGGTCTGGTTTGAAAAGGAAAGAGAAATGAAAAAGAATTATATCCGTATGTGGGACTACCGGATACGAAATACTTTGGGAAACATTCATGTTGTGGATTTTAAGACATCTCACGTAAGGACGTTCTTTTCTACATTGTCAGATGAAGGACTGGCACACAGTACGATCAAAGGTCTTTATGGCTTATTGAATCCCAGTTTTGAACTGGCAGTATGTGATGGGGTGCTGGATGTCCGGTGGAGATCCGTTTAGCACCGACCGTAGCGGAGCGAAGAACATTCAGATGCACAGATCACAATGAATGTCTATAATCATATTGCAGATAAGTCTCATGTGGAGAATGAGATGTCTAAAATGAACCTGCAAGAAATCGTACCTGCTGTGGTATAAACCATAAGTTGTTGCCGTAAAATGTGGTAAGAAAATCAGACGAATATATTTCACAAGAATTTGTCGTAAAAATGTGGTCAAACCAAGAAACCCCCGTGCGAAAGTAAGTGAAAAATCTCTGTGAAGTAGTGGCATCCGCCATGCACAGCTCGGGAAAGACTTCCCTCGCTGTAGGGCTGTCGCCCTATAAAATAGCAAAAATAGACGCCCTTGCAAGTTTACTTGCAGGGCGTTATTTTCGCTATTTTGCATGGCTCGTAGCGATCACACAATCTTCACAAATAATTAGCACTCACCTCTTGACAGCGCCAATAATGAATGCTATATTACAAATAGAACAAAGGTAACAAGGATTCATCAAAAAGTAATCAACACTCCGGATCGTCCGGTTGTGCTTTACATAGATGATTGTATAGTAGGAAGGAGATATGACTTATGATGATGCCTAGTATTTTTGGAGAAAACTTATTTAACGATTGGATGGATTTTTCATTTCCGGATATTGACAAGAAATTGTATGGCAAACGTGCAGATCGTATGATGAAAACCGATGTCAAAGAGACAGAACATGGCTACGAAGTAGCGATCGATCTGCCGGGATTTAAAAAAGACGAGGTGAAAGCGGAACTGAAAGACGGATATTTGACCATCAGTGCAGCAAGAGGTCTCGATAAAGATGAGCAGGATAAGAATGGTACCTACATTAGAAGAGAGCGTTATGCAGGAAACATGAGCCGAAGTTTCTATGTTGGAGAGGATATCACAGAGACCGATATTCATGCAAAATTTGAAAATGGTATTCTGATGCTTGATATCCCGAAAAAAGAGGAAAAGAAACCTGTGGATGAAAAACGATATGTAACAATAGAAGGATAAAAGGTATTTTCCCCGGGATTGTGATCCCGGGGATTTTTTTTGAACAGGAGGTGAAGAAAGGATGGCAGCAAAAAGAGATTATTATGAAGTGCTCGGAGTCAGCAGAAATGCAGATGCAGGAACAATTAAAAAAGCATACCGGAAATTGGCGAAAAAATATCATCCGGATACCAATCCAGGAGATAAACAGGCAGAGAAATCATTTAAAGAAGTGACAGAAGCATATACGATTTTAAGTGATCCGGAAAAGAAAAGGCTATACGATCAGTTTGGACATTCCGCATTTGATGGCAGCGGGGCAGGACAGAATCCGCACGGTAATCCTTTTGAAAATGCAGGAGGAGGCTATCAGGAGTACCATTTTGAGAGCGGAAATATGGACGATATTTTTGGAGATATGTTTGATCATATTTTTCACGGCAGACAGTCCGGCGGTTTCCAAAACAGTGGATTTGAAAGCGGAGGATTTGGAAAAAATGGATTTTACAGGCAGGGGTTTGACAGCAGTCAGTTTGTGAGAAAAGGCCAAGACTTAAGAGCAGAAGTTTCGATTACTTTTGAAGAAGCTGCATTTGGATGTGATAAAGTGATTCATCTCCAGAGTCCGGACGGCAGAGGAAGCACACAATCTCTGCAGGTTCATATACCGGCGGGCATTGAAACAGGAAAAAGTGTAAGACTCCGTGGAAAAGGAATGCCGGGAAGCAATGGGGGAGAGGCAGGAGATCTTCTTCTGAAAGTAAAGGTAGGAGATAAGCCGGGATACGAGAGGAACGGGCAGGATTTGTATACAAAAGTAAATATTCCATTTACAACAGCAGTTTTTGGCGGGGAAGTTCTGGTTACTACATTATATGGAAATGTAATGTGTAAAATTCGACCGGGGACGCAGTCCGGAACGAAGATCCGTCTTCGTGGAAAAGGAATTGTATCTATGAAAAACACTTCCGCACATGGGGATCAATACGTAACAGTGCAGATCGAGGTGCCGAAATATCTGAATCCGGAAGCAAAACAAAAGTTAAAAGAGTTTGAAGCAGCATGCGGCCAGACGGACAGATACCGAAATGGCAGTGTGGCATAATAAAAATGGAGATTGTCTTAAAAGGCAGTCTCCATTTTTTGAACCATTTTTTACAATCAGGAACTTTCCCGTTCTACAAGAGTAGCTTCAAAAACAAGGTGCTGAGGACTTGGTTTTTGATCGGATGGAGCGTCAATTTCTTCGATGGACATCAGAACAGCCTTTTTGCCCATTTCATGTGCAGGGATTTCAAGGGAAGTCATTGTAGTTTCCAGCATACTTCCAATGGAGTGTCCTGTCAGACTGACGAGGCGAATATCTTCTGGAACAATCATAGATTGTTCCTTGATTGCCCGCAGAGCTCCGATGCCCTGAATATCAACAGAAGTAATAATGGCATCCAGGTGAAAATAATTGGTTAGCAGAGATTCCGCACATTGAAATCCATATTCAAAGGTATTGGCTTGTTCGGTTGATTCAGGACAGATTTCTGTGAAGTTGAGTTCGGAAATTGCTTTTTTATATCCTTGATAACGTTCATAATAGGTTGAGAGGGACATGGGACCATTGATTAAACCAATTTCCCTACATCCTTTTTCTGCAAGATATTTTACGGCATGGTATGCAGATTGTTTATAGTTAGAAATGACGCTGCTGATATTGGATTCCTGTTTTCGGATGATCTGTATAACAGAAATACCACTGGTATGAATGTCACGAAGCAATCGGCTACATTTACCGGTTCCGGCAATGATGATTCCATCTACAAATCCATTTCTCAATCGATTTAAACATTCTCTTTCTACATCAGGGTCATCTTCGGTTGTACATACTAAGATAGAATATCCGTGGTAGCGAGCTTCTTCTTCAATTCCTTGAATCAGTTCTGCGAAAACAGTCATAGATAATCTGGGTACCACAATACCAATTGTGTGGCGTTTTCCCTGGCGAAGACCTTTAGCCAGGACGTTAGGCTGATAACTAAGTTCTTTGACAGCCGCCAGAATACGAGCTTTTGTGTCCGGGTGAACATAAGAAGTATTATTCAGTGCCCGTGATACTGTACTGACGTCTACACAAGCCAGTTTGGCGACATCTTTTAAAGTTGCCATGATTTCCTCCTTCCAGCAAACATACAAACGTTAGTATATATGTTTTGATAAAAGTAATTGTATCGCAAAAAACCGTTTTGGTCAAATAGTTGAAAAAAGCAGGGTAATCAGATGAAATTCATACAAAATATGCAAAAAATTGCATGGCATGTGCAAAAAATTGCAGAGGAAGTCTATTTTATTGACGATTATTTCTGAAATATGTTATATAAAGAATAACAGATATGCAAACGTTTGCTGATACATAAAAAAGGTTTTGCGCAGAACCTTCGAATCATCAAAATAGAATGTGTAAAAGTAAAGGAGATTTTAATTATGGCAAAAGTAAAAAATTTTAAAACAATTTTCCCGGCAGTTTCAGTACCGCTCAATGAGGATTATTCCATCAACGAACCAGAATTCAGAGCATATTTAAGATGGATCAAGAGTTTTTACGGAAAAGGAATGGACGGTCTTGTATGTAACGGACATACAGGAGAGATCACAGGACTGACAAGAGCAGAAAGAAAACGCGTTGTTGAGATCTGTGCAGAGGAATGTGGAGATGTGATGACGATTATTTCCGGTGTAAACTGTGAGAACACAGCAGAAAGCATCGAAATGGCAAAAGAAGCAAAAGAAGCAGGAGCAGATGGAATCCTTCTGATGCCTCCTCATATGTGGCTGAGATTTGGAATGAATCCGGATGCACCGTTTGAATATGTAAAAGATGTGGCAGAAGGCGCAGATATCGATATCATCATTCATCTGTATCCGGCAACAAGCAAAGCATTCTATCCGGTAGAGACTTTGATCAAAATGTGCAAAGAGATTGATCATGTGAAATGTATCAAAATGGGAACACGAGTGACTTCTATCTATGAACATGATGTACGTCTGCTTCGCCAGGAATGTCCGGATATTTCCCTGATCACATGTCATGATGAAACATTGTGTGTAAGCTGGTTCCCAGGAATGGACGGAGCGCTGATCGGATTCGCAGGCTGTGTACCGGAAATCATCTGCCCGGCAAGAGAAGTATTTGCAAATCCTGACAAACATACATTAAAAGAAGCACAGGACTGGTCAGACCGTATTTATCATATTTCACAGGCAATTTATGGAGGCGGACAGCCATCCGGTGAAGCACATGCCAGATTAAAAGAAGCATTATATCAGAGAGGAATCTTCTCAAATGCATTGATGAGAAAACCGGTACTTCCTCTGAATCAGGAAGAAAAAGACTGGGTTTCTTTAGGACTGGAACGCAGTCAGCTTCCAAAAGTAGATATGGAACAATACAAATAAAGAGGGATCAGAGAAAGAAGTGGCTTTATGGAAAACAAGACAACAGAAGTATTTGGGGCAAATGTTGAACGGCTTCCATTAAAGGATCTGATAAAAAGAATTGGACCGGGGTTGATCGCAACGGGAATTGTGATCGGCCCCGGGGCGATCACCACAGCAGCGATGCTGGGTAGCAATTTCGGATATACGCTGATCTGGCTGATCATACCGATTGTTTTTATGGGAATCACCTTTATGATGGTGACAAACCGGCTGGCGATCGTGACGGGAATGCCGACCATTCATGCAATCCGTAAATATTATGGACCTGTGGCAGCAGGATTTGTAGGAATTGCGTTGTTTATGGCATGTCTCTTTTTTACAATGGGGAACATCTCAGGAACCGGCGCCGGTGTGAATTTGATTACCGGACTTAACTGGAAAGTAGGTTCTGCATTGATGATAGCGGTTGTAATTTACTGCTATTTCACAAAAAATGTATATTCAAAAGTAGAAAAAATTATTACGGCGTGCATTTTGGGTATGATCGTAGCGTTTTATGCAACGTTGATCGGAGTCGGAGGCCCGGACTGGGGAGAGACCGGCAAGGCATTTGTCAGTTTTCAGATTCCGGCAGGCGGACTGGCGACAGCATTGGCATTCATTTCTACAAACGCAGCAGTAACAACCGGAATTTACAGTACATATCTGGGAAAAGAGAAAAAGTGGAAAAAAGAAGATTTGTTTAACGGCGTAATGCTGACAGATGCAGTGATCCATATTATCAGTGTTGTGCTGATCACAGGCTCTATTATCCTGGTAGGTGCGATCGTACTGCATCCTACAGGACAGAAAATTACAGCGCCTGCTCAATTGGCGGAAATGCTGGTTCCGATCATGGGAAATGCAGCGAAGTATATTATGGGAGTGGCGCTGTTAGGCGCAGGATTCTCTTCTTTATTAGGAAACACACAGCGAGGTATGGTGTTGTTGAGCGCAGGATTTGATAAAGATACCGCACTGGAGTCAAAAGCAATCCGCGTAGGCTGTCTGATCTGCCTGATCGTGACGATGATCATTTGCTATAGCTATGGCGGATCTCCAACACAGCTGATCCTGATGGCAAATGTCGCAACCTCGATCGCTACACCGGTAGCAGGTTTGTTTATTCTGCTCCTTTTATGGAGAAAAGATGTAAACGAAGGATATAAGAAGCCGACAGCATTGAGAATCTGTATGACAATCAGCTATATTTTTGTACTGTTTATGACATTCTCAGCATTGAAAACCCAGATTCCTAATTTAATTCAATCTATTACATCGTTATTTTAACAGAGGAAGGACGTTGCTTTCAGAAGTGATGTCCTTCTTTCTTTTAATATGGAAAAAACCATTAAATTGTCTGAATTGTGCGAAAAAAATAAAAAACAGAAAAAACATTGACAATTCACTTTTCCCGTGATAAGATACCACTTGTCGCTGAGACAGACCGATGAAAAGAATAAGCCCAAGGGCCACTGTGGGACAGGATGCGAGAGCAGATCGCTGGACAACGTGAAAAAAGTTCTTGACAGA